>Ga0209278_1000125_pt1 | contig 107035 bp, 94 predicted proteins | sample JI81BgreenDNA_FD_187504 | JGI IMG/M metagenome (GOLD analysis project Ga0209278, IMG submission 187504) | Wastewater effluent complex algal communities from Wisconsin, to seasonally profile nutrient transformation and Carbon sequestration -... | ecosystem: Engineered > WWTP > Effluent > Algae... | reverse complement strand
CTTTTTGTGCCACCGGAAACAGCCGCCGTGTGGCCTTGTTCACCCCCGCATCGGTGGCCTGCGCCGACAACAACACAGCGGCCAGCAACTCAAAGACGCTGGTGTATTCGAGTTCGGTCACCGGCTGCGGGTTGGCCGCCTGCAAGGTGGCAAAAAAAGTCTCGATCTGTGCGCGTTTCATGCTGCGCAGTGTAGGCCGCAGCCGGCTGCGCCGCACGGTGTCGGCTGGGCGTTTCGGTGGCGCTAACATGCACGGCTGTACCGATTTTTGCTGCCCCGACACACCATGGCCCTCAACATGCCCGCTCCCGATTCCTTCTCCATGCCTTTTGCCGACCGCCTGAACAATGTGGAAACCTCCGCCATCCGCGAACTGTTCAAACTGTTGGGCAAGCCCGGCATCATCAGCTTTGCGGGCGGCTTCCCCGACAGCGCCCTGTTCGACGTCGAGGGCATCCGCGAGGCGGTCAACAGCGCCTTGACCGACGAACCGGGCGCGGCCTTGCAGTACGGTGCCACCGAGGGCCACCAGCCCCTGCGCGAGCAATTGGCCGCCTTCATGGCCAGCAAGGGCAACGCGGGCGTGTCGGCCAGCGATCTGATCGTCACCACCGGCAGCCAGCAGGCGCTGGACTTGCTGGGTAAAACCCTGGTCAGTCCTGGCGACAAGGTCATCGTTGAAGGACCGACATTCCTGGCCACCATCCAGTGTTTTCGCCTCTACGGTGCGCAATTGGTGACCGCGCCGGTGGACGGGCAGGGCGTGCAGACCGACCGGCTGGAGCAGCTCATTGCCGAGCACAAGCCCAAATTCATCTACCTGATCCCGACTTTCGGCAACCCCAGTGGTGCCCTGCTGAGCCTGGAGCGCCGCCGGCGCGTGCTCGAACTCGCTGTGCAGCACAACGTGCTGGTGGTGGAGGACGATCCCTATGGCGACCTGTATTTTGGCGAGGCCCCGCCGCCCAGCCTGCTGGCGCTGAGCAGCCAGGTGCCGGGCAGCCGCGAGCGCCTGGTGCATTGCGGTTCGCTGTCCAAGGTGCTCTCGCCCGGCCTGCGGGTGGGGTGGATGGTGGCCCCCCCCGAACTGCTGGCCAAAGCCACCATGTGCAAGCAGTTCAGCGACGCCCACACCAGCACGTTTGCCCAGGCCACCGCGGCGCATTACCTCCAGGCCGGGCGCATGCCCGCCACGCTGGCCCAGGTGCGGGCGGTGTATGCCGAGCGGGCCGCCGCCATGGGCGATGCCCTGCGCCGCGAGCTGGGCCCTGCGCTCGAATTCGTGCCCCCGGCGGGGGGCTTGTTCATTTGGGCACGCCTGACGGGTGAGGGCGGCCAGATCGCTGATGGTGGTGAACTGGCCCGGCGTGCGATCGAGCAGGGTGTGGCGTTTGTGCCCGGCGCACCGTTTTATGCCCAACACCCAGACCACGCCACTTTGCGCCTGAGTTTTGCCACCGCAGGGGTGGACAAAATTGCCGAAGGGGTGAGCCGGCTGGCGCGGGCGCTGCGGGGCTGACGTCGACTGCACCACTTGTGCGCACAAGGCATTCGACCATCCGCCGCCGAGCGGGTATGAAGATTGCTTGTGTCATGCGCTGCCCTGTGCAAGCCGCTTTTTCCCCTGTTTTTTTGATGGAGAACCCCATGTCCCTGTTTCGTTTGTCCCCCTTGTTCCTGGCTGCGCTGCTGTCGGCTGGTGCGGCTGCACACGCCCAAAGCTCGGCGTCCTTGTATGGTTTGGTCGACTTGAGTGTCGGCCGCACACAAGCCCCGGGTGGCCGGGCGGTCAATGCCATGGACAGCGGCAAGCTGACCACCAGCTACTGGGGTCTGGGCGGACGCGAGGACCTGGGCGGCGGTCTGGCTGCGGTGTTCAAGTTTGAAAGCTTCGTTCGCGTGACCACGGGCGAGTCTGGCCGCTTCAATGGCGATCCGATGTTCTCGCGCTCCGCCTCGGTCGGGCTGTCCAGCAGCCGTCTGGGCACGCTCACCTTCGGTCGCAACACCACGGCGCTTTTCGTCTCTACCCTGGCCTTCAACGCCCTGGGCGATTCCTTCGGCTACTCGCCCAGCATTCGCCACTATTTCACCAGCGGCACCACCACGGGCGATACCGCCTGGAGTGATTCGGTGGTGTACGCCAGCCCCACCTGGGGTGGTTTGCGCTTTGGCGTCTCGGGTGCTTTCAAGACCACCAGCGCGGCCACCGACGGGCGCAACCTGGGCCTGAACCTGGGTTACGGCGCGGGTCCGCTGTCGGCGGCACTGGTTTACCAGGACGTCAAGAAAGACGGCGCCACCAGCGCCCTCGACAACACCCGCACGGTGCAAGTGGGCGCTGCGTACGACATGGGCGTGGCCAAGCTCTATGCCCAGCTCGGCACGGTAGACAACAAGACCAGAAATACCGGTTTTGACATTTGGGGCCTGGGCGCTCGCGTACCGGTCGGTGGCGGCGCTGTGGTGGCGCAGCTGGGCCGGCTCTCGCCTGACGCCGGCGCCGACCGCACCACGTTCAGTGCCGGTTATCTGTACAACCTGTCCAAGCGCACAGAACTGTATGGCGTGCTGATGAGTGACAAGCTCGACGGCGTGGGCACCGGCCAGAACATGGCGGTGGGCATGCGCCACCGGTTCTGAAGCATGCCCCGGGCCGCCTGACCCGGGGGCTACCTCACCCGGGCCACCCCGCAGGTGTGTTCAGGTGCGGTGCGCCGCGCCGGCGGGGCGCTGTCGCCCAGTCGCGTTCAGCTGACTGTTCGTTCGGTCGCCAGGCGGCCGTGCCGGGCGCCGGATCCGCAGGCTCGCTTGCTTTTCAGAAGCCATCGTCGACCGGGTGCGCGTGGCTGCCCTTGAAGGGCGCGTAAAAAGTCTTGATGCGGGCCATGTCGGCTTGCACCTCGCCCGTGGGTTGAAACAAAGGCCCCAGACCGCTGCGCTTGGCGCTGTAGTCGATGTAGGCCATGACGATGGGCACCTGGGCGGTTTGGGCGATGTAATAAAACCCGGTTTTCCAGTAGCGGGTGTGGTGGCGTGTGCCCTCGGGCGAGACGATCAGCTGCACCGGACCGTCGGCCTCACGCAGGCTCTGGGCGGCGGCTGCCACCAGGTTGTGGCTCTGCTCCCGGTTCACGGCGATGCCGCCCAGCCAGCGCATCAGCGGGCCAAAAGGCGCCTTGAAGAGGGTGTGCTTGCCCATCCAGTAGGGGTTCAGCCGCAGCACGAACGCGACCATCAGGGTGTAGGGCAGGTCCCAGTTGCTGGTGTGCGGTGCGGCGATGAACACGCTTTTGGCCGCCTGCGGGGGCAGGGCGCCTTCCACCGTCCAGCCGGTGAGCTTGAGGAAAGCGAGCGAGAAGCCGCGCAGCAGGGTGTTGACGACCGGTGTGGTGAAGATGGTGCGGTGCATGCGGTGAGTATCGGGGAGGACACCGGGCGCCCGGCGGGCGGGCTACCATGGCCGCAGTTTTTTTGACGGAACCCAAACCATGACCCAGACCATGGATGTGCAGGGCCTGAAGGTGAACATCGAGGGCAGCGGCCCCACGGTGGTGCTGCTGCACGGCTGGCCGGACACGCCCGCCGTGTGGGACGGCACGGTGGCGGCACTGCGCGACGGCTACCGCTGCGTGCGCCTGCACTTGCCGGGCTACGACCTGTCCCGGCCGCCGCGGCCGGTGTCGGTCAACGCGATGTGCGCACTCATCGCCGCTGTGGTGGACGCGGTCAGCCCCGACGAACCGGTCAGCCTGGTGTTGCACGACTGGGGTTGCTTCTTCGGGTATGAATACGCCGCCCGGCACCCGCAGCGGGTGGCGCGGGTGGTGGGTACCGACATCGGGGACACCAATTCAGGCGCCTACCTGAAGGCGCTCACGGCGAAAGAAAAGCTGCTGATCGCCGGCTACCAGTTGTGGCTGGCGGCGGCCTGGAAGCTGGGCCACGTGCTGCCGGGCCTGGCCAATCGCCTCACGCGCTTCATGGCGCGCAACATCGGGTGCCGTGCACCGTCCGCGCACATCGGCTGGCAGATGAACTACCCCTATGCCATGCAATGGTTCGGCGCTTTCGGTGGCTTGCGCGGTGTGGCCCGGGTGGACAAGGTGTTTGGCCCGCAGATCCCGACGCTGTTTTGCTATGGCAAGCGCAAGCCTTTCATGTTCCATTCGGCGCGCTGGCTGGCCGCGCTGGCCACCACGCCGGGCAGCCGGATGCAAGGCTTTGATGCCGGTCACTGGCTGATGCTGCAGAAACCGGCCGAGTACCACGCCGCGGTGCGCGGCTGGCTGGACGAATCGACGGCGGCGACCCGATGAAGCCCGAAGACCTGGAGCGCCTGATCGGCACCGAAATGCCCTTTGGCAAACACAAGGGCACCCCCATTGCCGACCTGCCGGGCCACTATTTGAACTGGTTCGCGCGCGAGGGTTTTCCGAAGGGCGAGATCGGCCGCCTGCTGGCGCTGATGCACGAGATCGACCACAACGGGCTGGGCGAGCTGCTCACACCCTTGCGGCGGCGGTGATGGTCTGTTTTTGCAGTGCCGCCAGCACATGGGCGGCGGCGTAGGCATCGTTGGCCGCGTAGACCAGCTGCGACTCGCTCAGCTGCAGCGCCGCCCAGTTGGACGTGGCGGCCTTTTTGGACTTCGCAAAACACTGACCGAACAGCACCGCCACCGCCGCCTTGACGCCCATGTCCTTGCGGTAGCCGCGCTGGCGGAACACGTGGTTGAGTTCCAGCACGCCGGCCGGCTCCACCCCCAGCTTGCGGCGGATGCGGCTGGTGTCGTCGCCCAGGCCGAAGCCGGCCTTGGTGTGCGCCGCCTCGGCCATCAGGGCGGCCACCTGTTCGCGGCAGCCGCCGTCGCTCAGCTGGAACACCCAGGCCCGCTCCAGCGTGGCCAGCTGCACGGTGTGCGGCCCGTCGGACGTTTCGCCGACGCGGAAGGTGGGTTTGCTCTCGGTGTCGAAGCCCCAGGCCGGGTGGTCGCGCAGGGCGGCCATGGCCTCGCGCGCCTGCGCGGCGCTGGTCACCAGGGTGATGCGGTCCAGCCCCAGCCGGGGAAATGCGGGCAGCAAGGCGATGGCGTGCTTGTCCGGAACCAGGCGGGTGGTGTTCATGGCGGTGACGGGACTGGGTGGGGCGTGAATAATGGGGCGATTGTGACCCTGCCTTGTTCCGAATGGCTTATACGCTCAAGCTCTACGTACCCGACGACACCCCACCCGGCCAGCGGCAGGCGGCTGAACGCCTGTTCCGACAGGCACTGGAAGCGGCGCTGGGCGATGCCGCCTTGGTGGCCCCGGTGTACGCGGCCTGGCAGGCCATCGTGGCCGAACACGGCGAAACACCCGACCCCGAAGCGCTGAGCGTGGACCAGCGCATGGTGCAGGAGAGCTGGCAGCAGGCAGAACGCGCGGCGCTGGAAGCGGTGTTCGGCCCTCACCGGCATCTGGACGAGGGTGGATACGAGATCCTGCTGTGATAATCCACCGCTCTGCGTCCCGACCGGGCGACACCATTCCCCGAAAGGACATTGAGATGAAAAAATCCTTCCCGCTGCAACGCGAAGGCCGCCACCCCGACCGCGTGCTGGACGCCCTCAAACACGAACTGCGCAAGTACATGGCGCGCGAACGCCGCCGCCGGCTGCCGCCCGAGACCGACTTCTGGGATTTTGATTGCCGTCTGGGGGCTGACGAAGCCAGTGCACAGCCGGTGCACCCGGCCGAACTGAACCGCCAGCTGGACGCGCTGGCCCGCAGCGGCGCCACCCAGTGCTACGTCGAACTGCTGGCCAAGGCAGTGCGTCGCCAGTGGCAAGCCCGGGCCGCTGACGCACAGGCGGACCGTCCGGCACAATCGCCTGATGACGCCGACACCGACGAGCACCCTGCTGCATGAAGTGACCCCGGACGTCCCCGCCGAGGGGACTTTCGTGAAGTTCCCCGGCTCGCCGTTCGAGCTGTTCCAGCCGTACCCGCCCGCGGGCGATCAGCCCACGGCCATTGCCGGGCTGGTCGAGGGCGTGGCAGACGGCGAAGTGTTCCAGACTTTGCTGGGCGTGACCGGATCGGGCAAGACTTTCACCATGGCCAACGTGATCGCCCGTCTGGGGCGGCCGGCCATCGTGTTCGCACCCAACAAAACGCTGGCTGCGCAGCTGTATTCCGAGTTCCGCGAGTTCTTTCCCAAGAACGCGGTGGAGTACTTCGTCAGCTACTACGACTACTACCAGCCCGAGGCTTACGTGCCGCAGCGCGACCTGTTCATCGAGAAGGACAGCGCGATCAACGAGCACATCGAGCAGATGCGCCTGTCGTGCACCAAGAGCATCCTGGAGCGGCGCGACGTGGTGATTGTGGCCACCGTCTCGGCCATCTACGGCATTGGCAAACCCGAGAGCTACCACCAGATGGTGATGACCCTGCGGGTGGGCGACAAGGCGGGTCAGCGCGACCTGATTGCGCAGCTGGTGCGCATGCAGTACGCGCGCAACGAGCAGGATTTCTCGCGCGGGAAGTTCCGGGTGCGCGGCGACACCATCGACGTGTTTCCGGCCGAACACTCCGAGCTGGCGATCCGCATCGAGTTGTTTGACGACGAGATCGAGAGCCTGCAACTGTTCGATCCGCTGACCGGCAAGGTGCGGCAGAAGATTCCGCGCTTCACCGTGTTCCCCAGCAGCCACTATGTGACGCCGCGCGAGCAGGTGCTCAGCGCCGTGGAGGCCATCAAGGAAGAGCTGCGCGAGCGGCTGGCGCAACTGGTGGGCATGGGCAAGCTGGTCGAGGCGCAGCGGCTGGAGCAGCGCACCCGTTTCGACCTGGAAATGCTCAGCGAAGTGGGGCATTGCAAGGGTATTGAGAACTACTCGCGCCACCTGGCCGGCAGCGCGCCGGGCGACCCGCCCGCGACGCTGACCGACTACCTGCCGCGCGACGCCATCATGTTTCTGGATGAGAGCCACCAGATGATCGGCCAGCTCAACGCCATGTACAACGGCGACCGCCAGCGCAAGACCACGCTGGTGGAGTACGGCTTTCGCCTGCCCAGCGCGCTGGACAACCGGCCGTTGAAGTTCGAAGAGTTCGAGGCGCGCATGCGCCAGTGCATCTTCGTATCTGCCACCCCGGCCGACTACGAAAAGCAGCACGCTGGCCGGGTGGTCGAACAGGTGGTGCGGCCCACAGGTCTGGTGGACCCGGCCATCGAGGTGCGTCCCGCCACCCACCAGGTGGACGATGTGCTCCAGGAAATCCGCATCCGCGTCGAGAAGAGCGAGCGGGTGCTCATCACCACGCTGACCAAACGCATGGCCGAGCAGCTGACCGACTACCTGACCGAAAACGGCGTCAAGGTGCGGTATCTGCACAGCGATGTGGACACGGTTGAGCGGGTGGAAATCATCCGCGACCTGCGGCTGGGCGCCTTCGACGTGCTGGTGGGCATCAACCTGCTGCGCGAGGGCCTGGACATTCCCGAGGTCTCGCTGGTCGCCATTCTGGACGCCGACAAGGAGGGCTTCCTGCGCGCCGAGCGCTCGCTGATCCAGACCATCGGCCGCGCCGCGCGCAACCTCAACGGTCGCGCTATCCTGTACGCCGACCGCATCACCGAATCGATGAAAAAGGCCATCGATGAGACCGAGCGGCGGCGCGCCAGGCAACAGGCTTTCAACGAAGCACACGGCATCACGCCCAAGGCGCTGAACAAACGGGTCAAGGACCTGATTGACGGCGTCTACAGCGAGAAGGCCGGCAAGGAAGCCGAGCGCCTGGCCAGCGCGGTGGCGGCGCGCGAGGAGGCCGAGGCGATGAGCGAGAAAGACTTGGCGCGTGAGATCAAGCGCCTGGAAAAACTCATGCTGGAGCATGCCCGGAATCTGGAGTTTGAAAAGGCCGCCCAGCTGCGCGACCAGTTGCACCGGCTCAAACAGGCGGTGCTGGGCGCGCCGGGTGTGGACCGCGTGGCCTGAAAACGCGACGGTGCCCCTCAACGGCCTGGGGCTGTTGCTCTCCCCGCGTTTGCCATGCGGCAGCCCCGGCACCGCGCAGCCCCTCATGCTTTTACGACGCCCGCCATGCCCGATACACCCCCCACCGACGATGCGCGCACCGTGCCGAACGTGCCTGTCAGCACCCGGCTGACCCGTCTGTACCTGATCGAGGACGATCCCACGGTTGTCTTATTTGTGCAGCAAGCCCTGCAACACCGGCCGCACTGGCGTCTGGTGGGGCATGCAGGCAGTCTGGCGCAGGCACGGCAGGAGGCCCTGCACTGCACGGCCGATGTTTTTCTGGTCGACCTCGGCTTGCCCGATGGGTGTGGCGAGGAAGCACTGCAAGAGCTGGCGCGTCACCAGCCCGAGGCCGAGCTGCTGGTGTTCACCGTGTTTGGCGAGGAGTCGCGCCTGGTCGCCGCCCTGCAGGCCGGTGCAACGGGTTACGTGCTCAAGGGCTGCAGTGAGTCGGAGCTGGTGGCGGCCATCGATCAGATCCTGGCGGGCGGGGCACCCATCTCGCCGCTGCTGGCGCGCCTGCTGCTCAAGCAGTTCCGTCCGCCGCCGGCGGCCCGCAGCGGTGCCGGCCAGGCCTTGCTGTCCGAACGCGAGGTCGACGTGCTGCAACTGGTGGCCAGGGGCTATGTCAACAAGGAAATTGCGCAGCGTCTGGGGATCTCGCCCACCACGGTCAGCACCCACATCAAAAACCTCTACCGCAAGCTGTCGGTGCACACCCGGGTGCAGGTGGTGCGGGCAGCACAGGCGCGGGGCCTTTTGTGAGGTCATGGATGGACCGCCTGCAGGCGGTGGCCCGCTGGCCGGCGCACCAATGGGCCTTGCTGCTGGTGGGCGCCCTGCTGTTGCTGCTCACCTTGGCCACCCGCGTGGGCGAGGTACCCGGCACCCTGCGGCTGGACCGGGCGCTTCTGTGGTCGGCCGATCAGACCCCGGCGCAGGCGGTGGCGGTGGGTCTGCCGCATGTGTGGCACAACGAACGGCGCGACTGGAGCGGTCAGGCCACCTACCGCCTGCAGTTGCCCGAGTCGTTGGTCGCGTCCGCCACCGAACAGGGTTTGGGTCTGCTGCTGCCTCGGGTGGGAGTGCGTTTCCGGGTACGGTTTCAGGGGCAGGAGCTGGCGGATCACTGCTGGCACCGTGCCCAGGGTTACTGCGATGCGGGCGTCCATGTGCAAGTGGTTCGCCTGCCGAAGGCGCTGCTGGTGGCAGGTGCCACCCAGGCCCTGCACCTGGACATTGACGTGCGTGGCCAGGCCCTGCGCATCAGCGGCCTGACGCCGGTTCTCGTGGGGCACTGGGCGTCGGTGCAGCCGCGCCACCGTTGGATGGATTGGTGGCAGGTGGACCTGACCTGGATGGTCGCGGCCTGCGCCGGCCTGATGGGCCTGCTCTCGCTGATGCTGTGGCTGCGCACCAGCGAGCGCCTGTTTGGCCTGCTCGCCGGGGGCATGCTGGTGCTGACGGTTCGCTTGTGGCTGTCCACCCCGGTGTTCATCCCCGGGCCGTTTGCTTTTTGGGATTACGTGCACAAGCTCAGCTTTACCTGGTACTGCGGATTTCTCTACCTGTTCATCTCCGAACTGTTCGCTTTCCGCCAGGGTTTTGTGCGCCGTCTGGTGGTGGCGATGATGGCCATCGGGCCACTGTGGTTGCTGCTGCTCGAATGGACGGCTTACTACCCGCTCTACCGTTGGTGGACAGGTGTCATCGTGGCCGTCTGCGTGGTCGCGCTGGGGGCGGTGGTGCACCGCGCCCGCTGGGGCATGAACGTCAACCAGCGGCTGATGGTCGTGGTGGGTGTGGCGGTGATGGTGACCGGCCTGCGCGACTTCCTGGTGGTGCAGCTGGGGCTGCCCGGCGATGCCGATGTGCGCTGGATGACACCCGGCAGCCTGGTGTTGATGTTCACCATGGGCTGGGTGCTGGTGCGCCGCATGGTCCAGAGTCTGGAGCAGGTGGCGCGCCTCAATGCCGAGCTGACCGACCGGGTGCGGCAACGCGAGCAGGAGTTGCAAGCGGCCTTCGACCGTCTGCGCGTGGCCGATCAGCAGCGGGTGCTGGAGGCCGAGCGCCGCCGCCTGACCCGCGACATGCACGATGGACTGGGCAGCCAGCTGGTGCAGACGCTCAACCTGGTGCGCACCAGTGGCGCCCGGGTGGACAGCGCAACCGTGGCGTTCATGCTCGAACATGCGCTCGATGACCTTCGGCTCACGCTGGATTCGCTGGAGCCGATGGAGGGCGACCTGCCCACCATTTTGGGCACCCTGCGCCAGCGCATGGGCCCGGCGCTGCAGGCCTGCGGTATTGAGCTGGACTGGCAGGTGGACGACGTGCCACCTGTGCCCATGTTGCAGGCGCAAGGTGTCATGCACCTGTTTCGCTGCTTGCAGGAACTGTTGGCCAATGTGGTCAAGCATGCGCACGCCCGGCGCGTGACCGTTCGCACCGGCGTGCAGGACGGCTGCGTTTTTTTGCAGGTCTGTGACGATGGCGTGGGCTTGAAAACCCGGTCGGGCACTGGCGCAGCGTTCACGGGCAGTGGCGACCTTGGTGCCACCGCGACTGGGGCCGAGGCATTTCCTTCGGGAGGGCGTGGGCTGGGTCATGTCCGGCTGCGTGCCAGCGCGATCGGCGCAGTGGTGCAGATCAGTGATGCAGACCCCGGAACCTGCGTGACACTGCGTTTTCCCCTGCAGGACGCCACCCACGCAGTGGGCGACGCACAGCCTGAGCGCTTAGCCGAGTAAATCAGTCGACTTTGTTGTATACTCGACTGAAATAGTCAGGAACACACAAAACGGTACCAGTGCCTCACAGCAGGCCGGAGGGCGGACAAGCCTTCGGGAGGGCGTTGTTCACAACGCTCACCGATTTTCAATGATGGTCAAGCCAATTTTTGGGAGCTTGCAACATGCGCCTCACCACCAAAGGCCGCTTCGCGGTCACCGCCATGATTGATCTGGCCCTGCGCCAAAACAACGGTCCTGTCACGCTGGCCGCGATCAGCCAGCGCCAGCAGATCTCGCTGTCGTACCTTGAGCAGCTCTTTGGCAAGCTGCGGCGCCACGAGCTGGTGGAGTCCACCCGCGGTCCGGGCGGTGGTTACACGCTCGGCCGCAAGGCCATCGACATCACGGTGGCCGACATCATTGTTTCCGTCGACGAGCCGCTGGATGCCACCCAGTGCGGCGGCAAGGAAAACTGCCTGGGCGAGGGGAACCGCTGCATGACGCACGACCTGTGGTCGCAGCTCAATGCCAAGATGGTGGATTTCCTGGATTCCGTGACCCTGCAATCGCTGGTGGATCAGCAGATTGCCAAGGGTGTGGTGGTGGAAAACGCGCCGATGATCAAGCGCGCCATCTCCAGTGCACCGGTGGTCAAGCCCATCCGGGTGAATGCTCCGAACTCCGTGTTCGCATTGGGCGGAGCGGCCCTGTCCAAATAACCGGACCTGCGCCCCACGGGCGCTCGGGTGCGGACCCCTGCGTCAACCCTTTATTCCAAGACACAACCCAAGATTGCATGTCATGAGTAGCACACCACACTTTCCCATCTACATGGATTACAGCGCCACCAACCCCTGCGATCCGCGGGTGGTGGATGCCATGGTTCCTTGGTTGCGCGAGCATTTCGGTAACCCGGCCTCGCGCAGCCACGCCTGGGGCTGGGAAGCCGAAAAAGCGGTGGAAACCGCCCGCGAGCAGGTGGCGGCGCTGATCAACGCCGACCCGCGTGAGATCGTCTGGACCTCGGGCGCCACCGAATCCAACAACCTGGCCTTGAAGGGCGCTGCGCACTTCTACAAAAGCAAGGGCAAGCACATCATCACGGTCAAGACCGAGCACAAGGCAGTGCTCGATACCTGCCGGGAACTGGAGCGCCAGGGCTTTGAAGTGAGCTACCTGGGGGTGCAATCCGATGGCTTGCTCAACCTCGACGAGTTCAAGGCCGCCATCCGCCCCGACACCATCCTGGCGTCGGTCATGTTCGTGAACAACGAAATCGGCGTCATCCAGGACATTGCCGCCATTGGCGCCATCTGCCGCGAAAAGGGGGTGATCTTCCACGTTGACGCGGCGCAGGCCACCGGACGGGTGGACATCGATCTCACCCGTCTGCCGGTGGACCTGATGAGCCTGACCAGCCACAAGACCTACGGCCCCAAGGGCATCGGTGCACTGTATGTGCGCCGCAAGCCGCGCGTGCGCATCGAAGCGCAGATGCACGGCGGTGGCCATGAGCGCGGCATGCGCTCGGGCACCTTGCCCACCCACCAGTGCGTGGGCATGGGCGAGGCCTACCGCATTGCCAAGGAAGAGATGCACGCCGAGAACCAGCGCATCCGCGCGCTGCACGACCGTTTGCTCAACGGCCTGAAGGACATCGAGGAAGTGTTCATCAACGGCCATGAGACACAGCGCGTGCCCCACAACCTGAACATGAGCTTCAACTACGTCGAGGGTGAGTCGCTGATCATGGGCATCAAAGGCATTGCCGTGTCCTCGGGCTCGGCCTGCACGTCTGCCAGCCTGGAGCCCAGCTACGTGCTGCGCGCCCTGGGCCGCAGCGACGAACTGGCGCACAGCAGCCTGCGCATGACCATCGGCCGCTGGAGCACCGAGGAGGAAATCGACTATGCGATTGCCACCATCAAGGAAAACGTCGCCAAACTGCGCGAACTCTCGCCCCTGTGGGAGATGTACAAAGACGGCGTCGACCTGTCCACCATCCAGTGGGCTGCCCACTGATCGTCTGAAGGAGAACCAGCATGGCCTATTCTGAAAAAGTCATTGACCATTACGAAAACCCCCGCAACGTCGGTTCCTTCGACAAGGGTGACGAATCTGTCGGCACCGGCATGGTTGGCGCACCGGCCTGCGGCGACGTGATGAAGCTGCAGATCAAGGTCAACTCGCAGACCGGGGTGATTGAGGACGCCCGCTTCAAGACCTACGGCTGCGGCTCGGCCATCGCGTCGAGCTCGCTGGTGACCGAATGGGTCAAGGGGAAGACGCTGGACGAAGCCGCTGCGCTGAAAAACAGCCAGATCGCCGAAGAACTCGCCCTGCCGCCGGTCAAAATCCACTGCTCCATCCTCGCCGAGGACGCGATCAAGGCTGCGGTGGACGACTACCGCAAAAAGCACGTGAACTGAAACGGTGGCTCCCATGGCTGTCACCATTTCTGAAGCTGCCGCACGTCACGTCACCCGCTACTTGTCCAAGCGGGGCAAGGGTGTGGGCGTGCGTCTGGGGGTCAAAACCACCGGTTGTTCAGGCATGGCCTACAAACTGGAATATGCCGATGAGGCGGCGCCGGAAGATGTGGTGTTCGAGCAGCACGGCGTGAAGGTCTTGGTCGACCCCAAGAGCCTGAGCTATATCGACGGCACGCAGCTCGACTTCGTGCGCGAAGGCCTCAACGAGGGCTTCAAGTTCCACAACCCGAACGAGCGCGACCGCTGCGGTTGCGGCGAGAGCTTCAGGGTTTGACCCCCCCCGCGCCGTCTGCGGCGTCACCCCTGGGGGGGCGTCAGCAGCGGCCCGGTCAAACCGGTTCCGCGCAGACCCTGAGCGGGTACCCCTGAGGGGCCCGTCATCCTCATGATTTTGCGATGAACCTGCAATCCAACGACTTCGAGCTGTTCGGCCTGCCCATGGCCTTTGCACTGGACCGCGGGGCACTCGATGCCCGCTGGAAGGACCTGCAGCGCGAGGTGCATCCCGACCGCCACACCGCGGCCGATGCACAAACCCAGCGCCAGGCCATGCAATGGTCGGTGCGCATCAATGAGGCCTACCAGCGCCTGAAGGACCCGCTGCAGCGCGCGGCTTACCTGTGTGAACTCAACGGCGCGCCGATCCAGGCCGAGAACAACACGGCCATGCCGCCGGCCTTCCTGATGCAGCAGATGGAATGGCGCGAAGCACTGGAAGAGGCCGGCTCGGCCGCGACGGTGGAAGACCTGGCCGACGACGTGGCCGGCACGCGCCGCCGCATGCTGGCCGAACTGCAGCAGACGGCTGACGTGCAGCGCGACTGGCCTGCGCTGGCCCAGCAAGTCAGAGCCCTGATGTTTGTCGAGCGTTTTGCGCAAGACGTCGAGACCCGGCTCGAACAGCTGGGACAATAACGGGCTTGCTTCCGATCACCCCCTTGTTTTTGGCTATTCCATGGCGCTTCTGCAGATTTCCGAACCCGGCCAGTCCCTCGACCCGCACCAGCGGCGGGTGGCGGTCGGCATCGATCTGGGCACCACCCATTCGCTGGTGGCCGCCGTGCGCCACGGTGTGGCCGAGTGCCTGCCCGACCTGCAGGGGCGCGTGATCCTGCCCAGCGTGGTGCGCTACCTCGACCCGAAGCAGGGTGGGGCGGGGCGGCAGATCGGCCACGACGCGCTGGCCGCCCAGATCACCGATCCGGCCAACACCGTCAACTCGGTCAAGCGGCTGATGGGACGCCGCCGCGACCAGGTGGCCGATGTGCACAAGCTCTCGTACACGGTGGTGGACGACCAGGGCATGGCCGTGGTTGAAACGGTGGCTGGTCGCAAGACGCCCATGGAGGTCAGTGCCGAGATCCTGGCGACACTGCGTTTTCGGGCCGAAGACAGTTTTGATGACGAACTGTTCGGTGCGGTGATCACCGTGCCGGCCTACTTTGACGATGCCCAGCGCCAGGCCACCAAGGATGCCGCGCAGTTGGCCGGTATCGAAGTGCTGCGCCTGATCAACGAGCCCACCGCTGCGGCCATCGCTTACGGGTTGGACAACAGTTCGGAGGGCATTTACGCGGTGTACGACCTGGGTGGCGGCACTTTCGACATCTCCATCCTGCGCATGGCGCGCGGGGTGTTCGAGGTCCTGGCCACAGGCGGTGATTCGGCGCTGGGCGGCGACGACTACGACCAGGCACTGGCCGCCTGGGTGCTGCAGCAGGCCGGGCTGGCGGCGGTGGACGATGCCGCTGAGCGCGCGGCCTTGCACCGCGAGGCGCGCCGGGTCAAGGAACAGCTGACCACCCACGAGGCGGTCGCTTTCCGTGCCGAGGTAGACGGCCGCCCGCTGGCGCAGACCGTGCGACGCGACGATTTTGAAGCCTGCACCGCCGACCTGACTGCCCGCACCATGACCGCGGTGCGCAAGGCGCTGCGCGACGCCGGTGTGGCCAAGGACGAGGTGCAGGGCGTGGTGATGGTGGGCGGCTCGACCCGCATGCCGGTCATCCGCCACACGGTGGGCGCGTTTTTTGGCCGCGAGCCACTGACCAACCTCAACCCGGACGAGGTGGTGGCCCTGGGTGCTGCCATCCAGGCCAACCAGCTGGCCGGTAACAGCAAGGACGGCGATCTGCTGTTGCTGGATGTGATACCGCTGTCGCTGGGTATTGAAACCATGGGCGGCCTGGTTGAGCGCATCGTGCCGCGCAACAGCCCCATTCCCACCGCACGGGCACAGGACTTCACCACCTACCAGGACGGCCAGACCGCGCTGGCGCTGCACGTGGTGCAGGGCGAGCGCGATCTGGTGGCCGACTGCCGCAGCCTCGCACGCTTCACGCTGCGTGGCATCCCGCCCATGGCCGCTGGGGCGGCGCGCATCCGCGTCACGTTCACGGTCGATGCCGACGGCCTGCTGTCGGTATCGGCCAAGGAAATGACCTCGGGCGTGGAGTCGCACATCGACGTCAAACCGTCTTACGGCCTGAGCGACGAACAGATCGCCGCCATGCTGCAGGACAGCTTTGCCACCGCCCAGCAAGACATGGCGGCTCGCGCACTGGTGGAAGCCCGCGTCGACGCCGAGCGCATGATCGCGGCCACCCGCAGCGCGCTGGCCGCCGACGCTGACCTGCTGGCCGCAGCAGAGCGCGACAGCATCGAGGCCTTGATGGCTGCGCTGGCCACGGCCGTGGCCAATGGCACGGCGGCCGACATCGAATCTGCTACCCAAGGGCTTGCCAAGGGCACCGAGGCCTTTGCAGCGCAGCGCATGAACCGCGGCATCCAGCAAGCGCTGGCTGGCCGCAAAGTCGAAGAGGTCTGAAACCCCCTATGCCCACGATCAAAATCCTGCCCCATCCCGAATACTGCCCTCAAGGGGCCAGCATCAGCGCGCCAGCCGGCACCTCCATTTGCGAGGCGCTGCTGGACAACCACATTGCCATCGAACACGCTTGCGACATGAGTTGCGCGTGCACCACCTGTCACGTGGTCGTGCGCGATGGGTTCAGCAGCCTCAACGCACCCGAAGAAACCGAGGAGGACCTGCTCGATCGTGCCTGGGGGCTGGAGCCCAACTCGCGCCTGTCCTGTCAGGCCATCCTGGCGCAGCGTGATGTGACCATCGAGATCCCGAAGTACTCGATCAACCACGCCAAGGAAAATCATTGAGCCTTCGGCGTTCCCGCTGCCGCCCGTTGTTGGATCCGCTTGACCATGCGCCAGATTGTTCTTGACACCGAAACCACCGGCTTGTCGGCTGAAAACGGCGACCGGATCATCGAGATCGGCTGCGTGGAGCTGTTGCAGCGCAAACTCACGGGCCGCAACCTGCACCACTACCTCAACCCCGAGCGCGACAGCCATGAGGACGCGCTCAAGGTGCACGGCATCAGCAACGAGTTTCTGCGCGACAAGCCCAAGTTTGCACAGGTGGCCGATGAACTGCTGGCCTATCTCGAAGGCGCTGAACTCATCATCCACAACGCGCCGTTCGACCTGGCTTTTCTGAACAAGGAACTGAGCCTGTTGGGCTTGCCGCCCATCACGCAGATCGTATCGGGCGTGATCGACACGCTGGTCATGGCCAAGGAGCTGTATCCCGGCAAGCGCAATGGCCTGGACGCCTTGTGTGACCGACTCGGTGTTGACAACTCGGGCCGCACCTTGCACGGCGCGCTGCTGGACGCCGAGCTGCTGGCTGACGTGTACATCAACATGACACGCGGCCAGGACGCGCTGATCATGGACAGCAGCCACACCGACGACGCCGGCGAGGTGCAAGAGTGGGTGGATCTCAGCCGCTTCCAGCTGCCGGTGCTGCAGGCCAGCGCGTTCGAGCAGCAGGCGCACGACGAGTTGTTGGCCGACCTGGACAAGGCCAGCAAGGGCAAGACCCTCTGGCGCGCCCTGAGCGCATGACGAGACGCCGCTGCCGGTTGGGTTTGTGCGCGGCCCCGTCACACCGCAGGGGGTGCTTGCAAACGTTGGGGTGACCGGGCGGCGGCTGCCACGCTGCGATCCTGTTGTTCAAACACGGCCCAACCCAAGCCCCATGCCGGGCCATCGGTCACCGTGCATGGCCAGCCCGGCTCCGTGGTGCACGGTGCCTTCGTCGGGTGCGGTGGCAGGCCGGGATCAGCGGGCCGAGGTCAACCGGCCGGGGTCAACACTCGGCAATTTAAAATAAGGCCCCATGCGAATCCTCATCTCCAACGACGACGGTTACCAGGCGCCGGGCATTGTGGCGCTGTACGAGGCGCTGAAAAACCTGGCGGATGTGGAGGTGGTGGCACCCGAGCACAACAACAGTGCCAAATCCAACGCCTTGTCGCTGCACTCCCCCTTGTATGTGCACACCGCAAGCAACGGTTTTCGCTATGTCAACGGCACACCGGCCGACTGCGTGCACATCGCGCTGACCGGTCTGCTGGGTTACCGGCCCGATCTGGTGGTCTCCGGCATCAACAACGGCGCCAATATGGGTGACGACACCATCTACTCCGGTACGGTGGGTGCTGCCATGGAGGGTTACCTGTTCGGCGTGCCGGCCATTGCTTTTTCGCAGACGGAAAAGGGTTGGGGACACCTGGAGACCGCCGCCCAAAAAGCGGCTCAATTGGTGCGGCAGTTGCTGCCATCGCTGTCCGACACCGCACGACGCGCCTCGCCCTGGCTGCTCAATGTGAACATACCCAATCGGCCAGCGGAGGACATCAAAGGCTTCAAGGTGGCGCGACTGGGGCGGCGCCATGCCGCCGAGCAGGTCATCACCCAGGTCAATCCGAGGGGAGACACCATGTACTGGATCGGCAGCGCCGGGCCAGCCAAGGACGATGCCGATGGAACGGACTTCCACGCCACCGCCAGTGGTTACGTCAGCATCACCCCGCTGCAAGTCGATTTGACCGAACACGATCGTCTGCCGTATTGGGCGCCATTGGCGGCCAGCCTGTCGGGCTCCGGGGGCGCGGTGTGAGGCAGGTTCCTCACGCTCCACAACCCAAGCCAGCCCCGGCGGCGGCCGACCGGCCAAGGCCGAGCTTTCCGGCCCGGCTTGGCGGCGCACAAAGTTCGCCAGGCCCCGTGCGCGGGACGCCACCCTCCGTCCGTGTGGGGGCAGGGCCATCCCCCGTTCCCAGCGGATTGGGCATGGATTCGCAGGCGGTGCGTACCGCCATGGTGCGCAAGTTGCAGGCGCAAGGGGTGGGGCAGGCGGCTGTTTGGGCCGCCATGAACACGGTGGAGCGCCACCGCTTCGTCGACTCGGCCCTGGTCAACCAGGCTTACGAAGACACCAGTTTGCCCATTGGCCTGGGTCAGACCATCTCCAAACCCAGCGTGGTGGCGCGCATGATGGGGCTGCTGCTGGGCGAATCCAGCCGACTGCCTCCTGGCCGCGTGCTGGAGATTGGCACCGGTTGCGGCTACCAGGCCGCCGTGCTCAGCCACCTGGCTGACGAGGTTTACAGCATCGAGCGCCTGCGCGGCTTGCACGAGAGAGCGCGCGAAAACCTTCGGCCCTTGTGCCTGCCCAATGTGCATTTGCTGTTCGGTGACGGGATGGCGGGTTACCCACAAGGCGCGCCGTATGTGGCCATCATTGCCGCAGCGGGCGGCGATGCCATTCCCCAGGCTTGGACCGATCAACTGGCAATGGGCGGGCGCCTGGTGGCACCCACCAGCAGCGTGGTCGGGCGCCAGCAGCAGCTGGTGGTGATCGACAAGACGCCCACAGGATTGCAGCGCCATGCCTTGGAGGCGGTGCATTTTGTGCCCCTAAAATCGGGCGTCGCGTGAAGGATCCGACGTCCTTGCGCGCCTGCAGAAACGGCAGATGACGGGTGCTGATGCCCCGTCCCATCCTCTGCAGCAGCGATTCGCGCTGAAACTTGACAGGGCTAAAAGATCAAAGACGCCAAGGCACTTGCGCGCCGCGTCGTACGGGTCTGCAGGTGGTGGTTTCTCATGCCGTGTGGTGCCCGAAGCCACATGGGTGTGCCTGTGGTGGCATTTTTTTGATGGGCAGGCCGATGTCTGGCCTCAGGGAGTCTCGATGATGGCAATGCTGAACACTCTTCCCAACGCCTTGCGCCGGTCACAACGTGTCTGGGGGGCTGTGCTGGGCTTGAGCGTGCTGCTGGCCGCCTCGTTGAACACGGGCTGCTCCACCCGCCGGGTGGCGGCCCCCGCGCCGGTGGAAGACCGGGGCATGAGCACGGCGACGGTTGCCCCGGCACCAGTGAAGGTGATGCCGGGTGCTGAAAACGCGGGCAAGCCAGGCTATTACACGGTGCAAGCCGGCGACACACTGTTTCGCATTGCGCTGGACAACGGACAGCACTGGCGTGACCTGCAGGCCTGGAACAACCTGGTCAACCCGAACCTCATCGAAGTCGGCCAGGTGCTGCGGGTGGCGCCGCCGGCTGCGGGGGCCACCACGGTTGGGTCAACAACATCTGCCGGCACGACGGGCGCCACCGCCACGGCGGTGACGGGCAGCACCGTGGTCTCTCGCCCATTGGGTGCCGCCACCGGTACGGGCGCTGTCACGGCCGCTCCTCCTGCGGGGACTTCGCCACCCGTGGCGGAGTCCCCGGCCCCCGCGCCCGCCAGCGTTGGCGACGCGGTGGCGTTTGTCTGGCCGGCCCAAGGGGCGGTCATCGACCTGTTTGACGAAGCCCGGAACAAGGGGGTCGGCATTGCGGGCAAACTGGGCGATCCGGTGTTGGCCGCTGCCGACGGCCGTGTGGTCTACGCTGGCGCCGGTTTGCGCGGCTATGGCAACCTCATCATCCTCAAGCACAACAACACCTATCTGACCGCTTATGCCCACAACCAGGCTTTGCTGGTGCGGGAAGACCAGACGGTGCGGCAAGGCCAGAGAATCGCCGAGATGGGCAGCAGCGACACCGACCGGGTCAAGCTGCACTTTGAGGTGCGGCGCCAGGGCAAGCCGGTGGATCCGCTGAGTTTCCTGCCCAAGCGCTGAGCCCGCCATGGCCTGGCCGGTCCTTGTCTTCGACATCGAATCCATCCCCGATGTAGCCGGCTTGCGGCTGCTGCGGCAGGACCCGCCCGACTGGAGCGATGCCCAGGTCTACGACGCCTGGAAGGCTGAGCGCGAGGCCAAAGGCCAGAGCGACTTCATGCCGTTGCACCTGCAGCGGGTGCTGGTGATCAGTGTGGTCTTTCGCAGTGTGGACGGACTGCGTGTGCATTCCTTTGTTGACCGCGACGACCAGAGCGAGGGCAAGGTGGTGCAGGCCTTTTTTCACAGCATCGAGAAGCACCAGCCGCAGCTGGTGAGCTGGAACGGCGGCGGCTTTGACCTGCCCGTGCTGCACTACCGCGGTCTGCGCCATGGCGTGGAGGCCAACAAGTACTGGGACATGGGCGAGGACGACCGCGAGTACAAGTGGAACAACTACATCAGCCGCTACCACATGCGCCATCTGGATTTGATGGACCTGCTGGCGATGTACACGCCCAAGAACAACGCTCCACTCGATGCTCTGGCTAAGCTCTGCGGCTTTCCGGGCAAGCTGGGCATGGACGGTTCGCAGGTGTATGCGCAGTACCTTGAAGGGCGGCTGGATGACATCCGCCGCTACTGCGAGACCGACGTGATGAACACCTATCTGGTGTATTGCCGCTTCCAGAAGATGCGCGGCGGTATCACCGCGGCCGAGTACGAACAGGAAATCGCGTTCGTCAAGGCCACGCTGGGCCAGCTCGCACCCGCCGAGCCGCACTGGGACGAATACCTCAAGGCCTGGGTCCGAGCCGGTTCGGGTTGCTGGCCTGAGACAATCGCGGCATGAGCCAAGACAGTCCCACACAACCAGACCTCACGCCCCACGCGTCGCCCTCCGCCAGCCTGCCCGACGGCCAGCTGTTCATCGAATCGCTCGACATCGAGGCCCAGGGCATTGCCCACCGGCCCGACGGCAAGGTGGTGTTCGTGGACGGCGCGCTGCCCTTCGAGGTGGTCAGTGCCAAAGTCCACCGCAAGAAGAACAACTGGGAAGCGGCCACGCTGACCGAGATCCACCGCGAATCGCCGCAGCGCGTGCGCCCCGGTTGCCCCCACTTCGGTCTGCACGAAGGCGCCTGCGGTGGCTGCAAGATGCAGCACCTGGAAGCGGGCTCACAAGTCGCCATCAAGCAGCGTGTGCTGGAGGACAACCTCTGGCACCTGGGCAAGGTCAAGGCCGAGACGCTGCTGCGGCCCATCCAGGGGCCGGCCTGGGGCTACCGCTACCGCGCCCGCCTGTCGGTGCGCTTTGTGCACAAGAAGGGCGTGGTGCTGATCGGTTTTCACGAGCGCAAGAGCCGCTATGTGGCCGACATGCAGGTCTGCCCGGTGCTGCCGCCGTACGTGAGCGCACTGCTCATGCCGCTGCGCGAGCTGATCTATGGCATGGACGCGCGCGAGACCTGCCCGCAGATCGAACTGGCCGCTGGGGACGACGTGACCGCCCTGGTGCTGCGCCATCTGGAGCCGCTGAGCGAGGACGATCTGGCCCGGTTGCGGGCCTTTGGCGATCGCTACGGCGTGCAGTGGTGGCTGCAGCCCAAGGGGCCGGACACGGTGAAGCTGCTCGATGCAGGCGGTGCCCAACTGGCCTACAGCCTGCCCGAGTTCGGCATCAGCATGCCGTTCAAGCCCACCGATTTCACCCAGGTCAACCCGCACATCAACCGGGTGCTGGTGGCGCGCGCGCTGCGCCTGCTGGGCGCGCAAAAGCATGAGCGGGTGATCGACTGGTTTTGTGGTCTGGGCAATTTCACCCTGCCCATGGCCACCCAGGCGGGCGAGGTGCTGGGCATTGAAGGCAGCGAGACCCTGGTGGCCCGCTCGCGCGAGAACTGGGCAGCCAATCAGCATGCCCGCCCCGACCCGCTGGCCCCCACCGCCTTTGTGGCGCGCAACCTGTTCGAGATGACGCCGGAGGTGCTGGTGGCCGATGGCGCTGCCGATCGCTGGCTGGTCGATCCGCCACGCGAAGGCGCCTTTGCGCTGTCCAAAGCCCTGGCCGACCTGCACCAGCAACCCGAGCGGCGAGGCAGCTGGACGCCGCCCCGGCGCATTGTCTACGTGAGTTGCAACCCGGCCACCCTGGCGCGCGACGCGGGCTTGCTGGTGCACCAGGCGGGTTACCGCTGCACGGCAGCGGGGGTGGTCAACATGTTCCCACACACCGCACACGTGGAAAGCATGGCGGTGTTCGAACTCGGCGGTTGACTGGGGGCCGTGCCTGAGGCCGGGCGATGGAGGCCTCAGTGCAGGCGCTTGCCGCACCTGCAGCGGGGGCACCGTTCAGGTCGGTTTTGCCCACGCGCCGGTGGTGACAATCGTGACCCCTGTGGTGGCAATTCCTGCGGTAAGGTATGCGGCCTCCACCCGCCAGTGCGTCCCCATCAACGGATGGATTGGCATCCCTTGGTTTCTTTCTCTATCGATTCGCATGAAAAACAAAGCCGTTCTTGAACTTGCCGACGCCAAACTCATCGCCGCTGCAGCCGAAGCCGAAGCGATGAACAACCAGTGGGCGGTGACCATTGCCATCGTGGACGATGGTGGTCATCTGCTGTGGCTGCAGCGCCTGGACGGCGCGCCGGCCATTTCCTCCCACATTGCCCCGGCCAAGGCGCACACCGCCGCGCTGGGCCGCCGCGAGAGCAAGGTCTATGAAGACGTGATCAACCAGGGCCGCGTGTCGTTCCTCAGCGCACCGGCCGTGCAGGGCCTGCTCGAAGGCGGCGTGCCGATCATGAAGGACGGCCAGTGCATCGGCGCGGTGGGCGTCAGCGGGGTGAAGTCGTCCGAAGATGCCCAGATCGCCAAGGCCGGCATCGCGGCCATCGGGCTGTAAACACGCGGGAAAAAGTGACTGGCTACCGGGGCGGGATGCCCCCTGGCTGGCCAAAAAAAGACGCTCGGAGACAGCAGTGGTCCCCGGGTCGCCCCACGATGAAGACTATTTGGTCAGGATCAGTTTGCCCTGACGGGTGGTCTGCAGGCGGTACAGCGCGCCGTTGTGCGTGATGGTCACGGCGTTGCGGCCGCACAGCAGGTCCTGGCTGTCTAACACCGGTGGTGCTGACACGCCTGGCGCGGCAGTCGGATGGCCCGGTGATTGGGCCAGCGGCAGGTTCATGCGGGACTCCTGTTGCATGCGATCGTCGCCGTCAGTCATGGCGTTGCGGGTTCGGTGATGAAACCGATCTTGCGCACGCCGGCGCGCTGCGCAGCGGCCATGGCCTGGGCCACGCGCTCGTAGCGCACCGCCTTGTCGCCGCGGATGTGCAGTTCCGGCTGCGGTTCCTGGGCGGCGGCGGCCTGCAGGCGCTGCTCGAAGTCGGCATCCTCCACCTTGGCGTCGTTCCAGAAATAGGCGCCGTCGGCGTCCACCGAGAGGCGGATGTTTTCCGGTTTGTCGAGCACCTTCTGGTTGCTTGCCTGCGGCAGGTCGATGTTGACCGCGTGCTGGATGACCGGCACGGTGATGATGAAGATGATGAGCAGCACCAGCATGACGTCGATGAACGGGATCATGTTGATCTCGCTGAGCATCTGCTCGCTGTCGTCCTGGGTTCCGAGGGCCATGGTCGTGTTCCGATGTGTCCGGGAAGGGCCGGTCAGGCTTTCTTCATGGGTAGGACCTTGGCATCGCCCCCCACCGAGACGCGTGCGCCGGTGACGAAGTAGGCGTGCAGGTCGTTGCCGAAGCGGTTGAGGCGGTGCAGGATGCCCTTGTTGCCGCGAACCAGGGCGTTGTAGCCCAGCACGGCTGGGATGGCCACCAGCAGGCCCAGGGCGGTCATGATCAGGGCCTCGCCGATGGGGCCGGCCACTTGGTCGATGCTCACCTGACCGGCGGCGCCGATGCCCAGCAGGGCGTGGTAGATCCCCCAGACCGTGCCGAACAGGCCCACGAAGGGCGCGGTGGAAGCCACCGAGGCCAGCACCGCCAGGCCACTCTGGGCGCGGGCGGTGAAGTCGTCCAGGCTGTTGCGCAGGGCGCGCTCGACCCAGTCGCTCAGGTCCAGGTTGTCGTGCAGTTGCGGGCGGGCCTGCCCGTCCTTGTGCAGGATGTGGCGGGTGGCCTCGCGGCCCTCGACGGCCAGCGCACGGAACGGGTTGCCCGGTTCATGGCCCAGTTTGTCCAGGCCTTCGGCGAAGTCGGCGCTGTGCCAGAAGCTTTCGCAGGTCTTGGCCTGGCGGCGATGGGCGCGCTGGTCCAGGGCCTTCCAGAAGATGATGACCCAGGTGGCCAGCGACATGGCCAGCAGCACCAGGGCCACGGTGCGGGTGACGGCGTCGCCCTGTGTCCAGACGTGGGCGATGCCGGAAGAGGCGAATTGGGGGTCCATGAAAACGGTTTTCCTGTGGTGATGTGAATCGGAGCGGCTTATTCCAGAACGAAGTGGATCGGCACGTTGAACCACATGCCTTCGGGCATGCCGGCGCGTTTGCCGGGTACGTAGCGCCACTTCAGCACGGTTTGCAGTGCGGCCTGGTCGAGCCGGTCGTAGCCGCTGGAGGTGCGGACCTCGGCCTGGGTCGCGGTGCCGTTGGCGTCGATGAAGGCACGGATCACCACCTGGCCCTGTTCGCCCAGCCGCTTGGACAGCGGCGGGTAGGGCGGCGGCGGGTTGTTGAGGTAATCGGCGCTGCTCGAAGGCAGTTCAATGCGCGGCGGCGCGGGCGGAGCCGGGGGTGCGGCCGACTCGGCCGCCGGCGGGGCGACCGCCGCGACCGGTGCTGCCCGTTGTGACTCGATCACCCCGGTGGGGGCTTCGCTCACGCGTGTGGGCGTGGCGACGGCCATCGGCTGCGGCGCGGGTTGCGCGGCCGGCTTGGGTTGCGGCGCTGCCCGGGGCGTGGGCGCCGGCCTGGGCTGGGGCGGCGGGGCCGGGGTGACCAGGGGTTGCGCCGGTTCGATCATCTCGGCCAGCACCGACACCGGGATCACCAGTTCCACCGCGCGGCGCAGCAGGCCGGCCTGCAAGGCCCAGAGGCCCAGCACATGAAGGCCGACCACGGCGATCACGATGGGAATGCGACGGTCCATGCGGGGTGGGTTGGTCGGGGCCGAGGCCTCCGGTTCATGGAGCGCAAGGGCTGCGCTGGCGGACTTCATAGTGTAGGGACTGCGTTGGGAGTGGTTCCGGTCGTCTGGCCGCGTGGGGTGTCAGCCCCGCAGTACCCACCAGACGGCGCCGAGCAGCAAGACGAGACTGCCACCGAGGGGGGTGAGGGTTTCGAGCAGCATGGCGGTTCCCTGGGGTGATCGACTGGACGTTGACTTGATTATAAATGCGAATCCTTCGCATTTGCGAGAGGGGTGGAAAATTTTCCTGGGCTCAAGGCGTGGGTGGACGGTGCAGCACGCTGGCCGATTCGTCCAGACGGCGGCAACCGCACAGGGCCATGGCGATCTCCAGCTCGTCGCGCAGCAGCCGCAGCACATGCGCCACCCCCTGTGCGCCGGCAGTGGCCAGGCCGTGGATCACCGGACGCCCGACCAGAACGGCCGAGGCGCCCAGGGCCATGGCCTTGAGCACGTCGGTGCCGCGGCGGATACCCCCATCGACCAGCACGGGGATGCGTCCCTGCAAAGCCTGCACCACCGGAGGCAGCAGCTCGGCGGTGGCGGGCAGGGTGTCCAGCGTGCGGCCGCCATGGTTGGACACGATGACGCCGGCCGCGCCGTGTTCCAGGGCCAGCAGGGCATCGGCCGGATGCGTGATGCCCTTGAGCAGTACCGGCAGGCGGGTGATGGAGCGCAGCCAGGCGATGTCGTCCCAGGTGGGGGCATGGGTGAGCAGGTCGTCGAACAGGGCGCTCTGGCCGGGTTGAAGGGCGGCAGGTCTGGGGCTGGATTGGCCGTGCAGGTTCACAGAGCTGATGCCCGGTGGCAGGGCAAATGCTGTGCGCCGCTCCTGGTCGCGCACACCGCTCACCGGTGCGTCCACCGTCAGTACCAGGGCTTCGTAGCCCGCAGCTTCGGCGCGCTGCACGAGGTCGCAGGTGAACGCGCGGTCGGGCTGGATGTAGAGCTGGAACCACAGCGGACCACGGTCGCCCTCGCCTAGGACCAGCGGCGCCACGTCTTCCAGCAGGGTGCTGGCCTGGGTGCTGAGCACGATCCCGGCGCCCAGTGCAGCCGCAGCCAGGGCTGTGGCCCGTTCGCCATCCGGATGGGCCAGCCGCTGGTGCGCCATGGGGGCAACAAGGATGGGGTGGGCCAGCGTCCGGCCCAGCAGCGACACGCGGGTATGCCCGCCCACGAGCGGCCGCAGCATCCGGGCACTCAGTGCCAGGCGCTGCCACGCCAGCCGGTTTTCGCGCAGCGTGACTTCGTCGGCTGCGCCACCCTCAAAGTAGGCCCATGTAGCCGCGTCCAGCCGCTGCGCCGCCAGCGTCTCGTGATCCGCCAGGCAGGCCGGGACGGGCACCGTGGACCTCATGTGCTGGCCCACATGCGTAACAGGTTGTGGTAGGTCCCGGTCAGTGCGGTGGTTTCGGCGGTTTCGCCGTGGCGCTGGCGCAGACCCAGCAGGTTCATGTCCAGGTCGTAGAGCAGGCGGCGCTGCTCGTCGCTGCGCACCATGCTCTCGATCCAGAAGAAGGAGGCGACGCGGGCGCCGCGGGTCACGGGTGTCACTTCGTGCAGGCTGCTGCTGGGGTAAATCACCGCGTGGCCGGCCGGCAGCTTCACCCGCTGCTGGCCATAGGTGTCGTGGATGGTGAGTTCACCGCCGTCGTATTCATCGGGCTCGCTCAGGAAAACCGTGCAGGAAACGTCCGAGCGCACCCATTCCTGGGTGCGCCTGGAATGCAGCACAGCGCCGTCGATGTGCGCGCCGTAGGTCGGGAAGTCCGGCCGGTAGCGGTTGAACAGCGGGTTGAAAAAGCGGCGTGGCAGCGCCGCCGAGAAGAACAGAGGGTTGCGCTGCACCGCCGCCAGCACCTTGGCCTGGAGTTCCCGGGACACTGCGCAGTCCTGCGACAACTGTTCGTTGCGCTTGACGCCGACGGCTTGAGGACCGGCACTGGTCCGGCCGTCGATCCAGAGCGATTCGTCGGCCAGCTGTTCGCGTATGGTGCGCACTTCCTCCTGGCTCAGGATCTGGGGCAGTTGCAGCAACATGTGCGTCAGAACACCGTTTTGACCGACAGCGTCAGCTTGCGCGGTGCGCCGGGCGTGTAGAACCCGCGGTACAGAGCGTCAGCGTAGAGCTTGTCGGTGATGTTGCTCACGTTGAACTTGACGGTTGTTCTTTCGTCCACAACGTACTCGACCATCCCGTCCCAAATGGTGAAGGACTTTGCCAGCACAGTGCGCTGCCCTTCAGGGTTCTGCTCGCCTCGGTAGGTCATGCCAAGGCCGACGCGCCAACGCGGTGCCACGCGGTAGGTGGTCCAGGCGCTCAAACTGTGTTTGGGTGTCAGGGCGGGGCGGTCACCTTTTACTTGCGATCCTGTGCCGGTGGCTGACAGAGCTTGATTGCTCTCCAAGATCTCTGCGCTTGGTATCCAGGTGTGGTTGTAGAAGACCTCCCAGTCGGGTGTGATACGGCCTGCTGCGCTCAGCTCAATCCCTGTGGCCTGACGCTTGCCGGACAGCAAAGCCTGCTGCGCTGCGCTGTCGGGGTCGGTGTTGCGCTCGTTGAACTTCTCTGAGCGGAACAGTGCCGCGTTGAGGGTGGCATGGTTGTCAAACAAATCCCATTTGGCACCGATCTCGAAGTTTCGACTTTTCTCTGGCGGGGTACCTGCGGCCTGATAGTTCGGGTTCGGTACGGTTTGACCGCCCTGCGTCCTGGTTGGGGCGAAGTTACCCAGCGCGAACTGATATGTATCTGCCGAAGTGTTGTAAGACTGTCCAAACGACACATAGTAGGAGCTCTTCTCATTTGGCTGGAAAAGCGCCCCGACACGAGGGCTCCAGAGATTCTCTGAAATACTGCCTTGGTAGCCATCGGTGTCGCGGTAATCGGCCGAGAAGTGGTCAAAGCGCAAACCTCCTACCAGTTTGATCTCGTTGCTGAGCGAGGCCACATCTTGCATGTAGAGGCCCACACTTTTGGCGTTGAACGTGTTCAACGGCGGCGTTCCACGTGTGTCCGCGCGCCAGTCGCCATCGTTGGGGGTGCCCACGGTAGTTGTCAGGCCCGAGGCGGTACCGGCGAAGCTATTGTTGCGCTTGGCATCTTCCAGCGTGAGGTCAACGCCGGTGGTCAGATGGTGGTCGAGGCCCGCGCTCTTGAACTTGTTGCTGTAGTCACTTTGAACCTGGGTGATATCGCTTTTACCGTAGCGGCCTTTGGATGCACGATTGAGAACCGTGTCGGAAGTCACGGGGCTGAGGAACTCTCCAGCACTGGAAATTTGCCCAAGACATGCAGCGTTTGTTCCAGTAGCATTCCCGCACCACTGAATTGCGCTGACCCAGAGGTCGCGCTCATAGGTGCCATGGCGTACGGTGGTCTGCAACTCTTCTTTGGCGCTGAAGCGGTGCTTGTGCGTGAGCGTCAGGGTCGTCTGGTCGGTGTCCTGGTAGTCGCTGGCCAGTCCGTAATAGTTGTTTGCCGGCAACTGGGGCAGGATGTATCGTGGGTTGTCGGTGCTCGCGCCTGAGCGCAGCCAGGGGTGGTTGTAGTTGGGGCGCTCTTCCGTTTTGAGGTGGTACAGGTCCACCTGGAACTCGTTGCGCTCACCAATTCCGGTGCGCCAGCCGGCGGCCAGACCTTTGCGGTCGTCCTTTGCACCCCAGTTGTCAGCGTCCTGAATCATGGCGTTCACACGAACGGCGCTGCTCTCGGTCAACCGCTTGTTGAGGTCGGCCTGAACGCGTGTGGATTTCCCGCTGCCTACGGTGAGTTCAGCTTCGTAGCGGTCCATCAGGAAAGGTTGCTTGGTGACCTGGTTGACGATGCCCCCAGTGGAGCCTTTCCCAAACAGCATCGAGGCTGAACCCTTGAGGACTTCAACGCGGTCAGTGGCGAAGGTGTCCCTGGAAATCAGTTGTCCCTCGCGCATGCCATCGCGGAAGATGTCGCCACCCTGGCCGAGTGAGAAGCCGCGCAGACGAACATCTTCTTCGCCGGTTTCGCCAGCCAGGAAGGTCACGCCTGCCGTGGTCTTGAGCACGTCACGGAAGTTGTCCAGATTGCGGTCATCAAGCAGGCGCTCGGTCATGACTGTGATGTTCTGGGGAATGTCGCGCAGCTGCTGCTGACCCTTGCCGATGGTGGTCTGGGTGGCGCGCAGGGTGCTCTTGGCCTTGATTTCGTCGGGCTCGGCCTGTCCCTTGACCGTCACTGTCTTGAGCGTGGTTTCGGCAGGGGCAGGGGTCTGGGCGAGAGCGCCCATGGAACCGGCCAGCAGCATGGCGCCCAGCGGCAGCACGACAGCGGGGTGTTGGGTGACAGGGACGGATGCCGGGCGCGCGGCCACTCGGCGTGTCTTGGATCGACGGGACATGGTTGCAGTGAGTCGAAGGGGTTGTCGGCTGGCTGCAACGGGCGGGCGCTGTGGCTGGCTGAGAGGCATGAATCATATCGCAAATGCGAACGATTCGCAAACAAATATTTACCGAAACTTTGCAGCGAGTGGGCAGAGGCGGGGCGAGGTCTGCCAGCGGCCATCACGACGCTTGATGTCTGTCATGGAAACCCCATGTGTGTTTTCTAGAATGAAAAAACACTGCCTTGTTGCGCCGCAGCAAGAAAACTATGCAGCAGATAGAGACTATCAATGCGGTCAATCAATAGCAATCGACTATGATTGGTGCCGTGGTGACGCTCCTGGTCACCTTCACCGGTTCCCTTCACTCCACTCACAGGAAAAACCATGTCCCTGATCAACACCCAAGTCCAGCCGTTCAAGACCACCGCCTTCGTCAACCGTGACGGTGGCAAGGGCGAGTTCATCGAAATCACCGAGAAGAACCTGCACGGCAAGTGGTCCGTCCTGATCTTCATGCCGGCCGCTTTCACCTTCAACTGCCCGACCGAAATCGAAGACGCCGCCGACAACTACGCCGAGTTCCAGAAGGCCGGTGCAGAGGTCTACATCGTGACCACCGACACCCACTTCTCGCACAAGGTGTGGCACGAGACCAGCCCGGCCGTGGGCAAGGCCCGTTTCCCGCTGGTCGGCGACCCGACGCACCAGCTGACCAACGCCTTCGGCGTGCACATCCCCGAAGAAGGCCTGGCCTTGCGTGGCACCTTCGTGATCAATCCCGAAGGTGTGATCAAGACCGCTGAAGTGCACGACAACGCCATCGCCCGCGACGTCAAGGAAACCGTGCGCAAGCTCAAGGCCGCCCAGTTCGTGGCCAACAACCCTGGCCAGGTCTGCCCGGCCAAGTGGAACGAAGGCGCCAAGACCCTGGCTCCTTCCCTGGACCTGGTCGGCAAGATCTAAGCCGCAGGCTTGCCCGCGCGCCGCGCCCTGCGGTGCGCCTTCCCCGCCAAGGCACCCCATCCGCGGTCCGGCCCAGCCGGTCCCGCAGTGCAATGGGTTGATCCGCTTCAGACCTCCCTCTCTGTTGGCAGTTCCGCTGCCCGCTGGGCCTGTTCGCAGGCCCAGCCACCAGCGGCATTGGTTCCGCATTTCCGTTTTTTCCTTCGCAAGGAGTTCCCATGCTCGATGACACCCTCAAAGCCCAGCTCCAGCAGTACCTGGGCATGCTGCGCCAGCCCATCACGCTCACCGCCTCGCTGGACGACAGCGCCACCGGTGCCGAGATGCGCGAGCTGCTGCAGACCATCGCCGGTCTGTCGGACAAGGTCACCCTGGACACCACGGGCAGCGACGCCCGCAAGCCTTCCTTCGTCGTTGCCCGCGCCGGTGAGACCCGCGGCGTGCGCTTTGCCGGCCTGCCCCTGGGGCATGAGTTCACTTCGCTGGTGCTGGCGCTGCTGTGGACCGGCGGTCACCCGCCCAAGGTCGAGCAGGACGTGATGGATTCGATCAAGGCGCTGGACGGCGATTTCCGCTTCGAGGTCTACATGTCCCTGAGCTGCCACAACTGCCCGGAGGTGGTGCAGGCCCTGTCGCTGATGAGCATCGTCAACCCGAAGATCCAGACGGTGGTCATCGAAGGCGGTGTGTTCCAGCAGGAGGTGCAGCAGCGCGAGATCATGGCGGTGCCCATGGTCTTCCTCAACGGCCAGGTCTTCGGTTCCGGCCGCATGACGGTGGAAGAGATCGTCGCCAAGCTCGACACCAACGCCGGTGAGCGTGAAGCCGCCAAACTCAACGCCAAAGACGCCTACGACGTGCTGATCGTCGGTGGTGGACCCGCCGGTGCCGCCGCCGCGGTGTACGCGGCCCGCAAGGGCATCCGCGTGGGCGTGGCCGCCGAACGCTTCGGCGGCCAGGTCAACGACACCCTGGCGATCGAGAACTACATCTCGGTGCTGGAAACCGACGGCCCGAAATTCGCCGCTGCGCTCGAAGCCCAGGTGCGCCACTACGAGGTGGATCTGATGAACCTGCAACGCGCCGAAAAACTGATTCCGGCCACCGAGCCGGGCGGTCTGGTGCAGGTGCAGATGGCCAATGGCGGCGTGCTCAAGGCGCGCAGCGTCATCCTCTCCACCGGCGCGCGCTGGCGCAACGTCAACGTGCCGGGTGAGCAGGAGTACAGGAACAAGGGCGTGGCCTACTGCCCGCACTGCGACGGCCCGCTGTTCAAGGGCAAGCGCACGGCGGTCATCGGCGGTGGCAACTCGGGTGTCGAGGCGGCCATTGACCTGGCCGGCATCGTGCAACACGTGACGCTGATCGAATTTGCCGATCAGCTCAAGGCTGACGCGGTGCTGGTGAGCAAGCTCAAGAGCCTGCCGAACGTGACCATCCACGTCAACGCGCAGACCACCGAGATCACCGGTGTGGACGCGAATGGCAAAGACACGGGCAAGGTCACCGGCCTGAAGTACAAAGACCGGGTGAGCGGCCAGGAGCATCGGGTGCCGCTGGAAGGCGTGTTCGTGCAGATCGGCCTGGTGCCCAACACCGAGTTCCTCAAGGGCACGGTCGAACTCAGCCGCTTCGGCGAGATCGTGGTCGACGCCAAGGGCCACACCAGTGTCGAGGGTGTGTTCGCCGCCGGTGACTGCACCACGGTGCCTTACAAACAGATCGTGATCGCGGCCGGTGAGGGCGCCAAGGCGGCGCTCAGTGCCTTTGACCACCTGATCCGCACCCCGGTACCCGTGCCCGAGCTGGTCGTTGCCTGAGCATCGCACCGCTCCCCGTTCTTATCCAAGGCTTCGGTTCTCCGAAGCCTTTTTTTGTATGTGCGCAGCGCTTGCGCACCGCCACACCGGCGCTTCATGCAGCTGTTTGCTAAGGGCTTTCCCTAGACTTTGCCCCAAATGTCCAGCCTAGAAATTTTGCTGTAAGCATGGCTTAACAAAGTGCGGCGTGCAGTCCAGCGATCCCCCGGGATATCGGGACGACAAGCGTGGCGGTGCAAGCCGCCGACATGGTCCATCCATCACATCGAGGAGATGACTTTCATGGCAAGTGACAACAATGCAAAGGCCTACTGGAGTGCCACACTGGGTCTTCTGACCAAGGTGCTGGTGATCTGGTTTGTGGTCTCGTACGGCTTCGGCATCCTGTTTGCCGATGCACTCAATGGCATCAAGCTGGGCGGTGCGCCGCTGGGCTTCTGGTTTGCCCAACAAGGCTCGATCTATGTGTTCATCGCGCTGATCTTCTGGTACGCCAAGAAGATGGGCGACATCGACCGCAAGTTCGGCATGCAAGAAGACTGATCAAGAGAGGCAGCTCACCATGGATCTCCAAACCCTGACCTACGTGGTCGTCGGCGCAACCTTTGCGCTCTACCTGGGCATCGCCTTCTGGGCGCGCGCCGGCAGCACCTCCGAGTTCTACGTCGCCGGCGGCGGTGTGCACCCCATCACCAACGGCATGGCCACAGCCGCCGACTGGATGTCGGCGGCCTCGTTCATCTCGATGGCCGGCCTGATCTCCAACATGGGCTACGGCGGCGCCGTGTTCCTGATGGGCTGGACCGGTGGCTACGTGCTGCTGGCCTGCCTGCTGGCGCCGTACCTGCGCAAGTTCGGCAAGTTCACCGTGCCCCAGTTCATTGGTGACCGCTACTACTCGCAGACCGCCCGCACCGTGGCCGTGGTCTGCCTGCTGGTGGCTTCCACCACCTACATCATCGGTCAGATGACCGGTGTGGGCGTGACCTTCTCGCGCTTCCTGGGCGTGTCCAGCGAAACCGGTATCTACATCGGCCAGGCCATCGTGTTCTTCTACGCGGTGTTCGGCGGCATGAAGGGCATCACCTACACCCAGGTGGCCCAGTACATCGTGCTGATCCTGGCCTACGTGGTCCCGGCGATCTTCATCTCCCTGAACCTGACCGGCAACTTCCTGCCGCAGCTGGGTCTGAGCTCTTCGCTGGCCGGCACCGACGTGTCGCTGCTCGCCAAGCTCGACCAGGTGGTGACCGACCTGGGCTTTGGCCAGTACACCACCAGCTCGGCCGGCTCGACGCTGAACATGTTCTTCTACACCGTCTCGCTGATGATCGGTACCGCCGGTCTGCCGCACGTGATCGTCCGCTTCTTCACCGTGCCGAAAGTGTCTGACGCCCGCGCCTCTGCCGGCTGGGCCCTGGTGTTCATCGCCCTGCTGTACACCACCGCTCCCGCTGTCGGCGCCATGGCCCGCCTGAACCTGTTCGGTACCACCAACACCGCCGTCGGCATCGGTACCAACGAAGCCGGTCAGATGGCTGTGAAGGCCGACGTGGTCAAGGCCAACGGCGACATGTTCGCGCCTGAAGCCAGCCTGAAGTACGACGACCGTCCGGAGTGGATGAAGCGCTGGGAAAAGACCGGCCTGCTGAAGTTTGAAGACAAGAACGGTGACGGCCGCATCCAGTTCTACAACGACAAGACGAAGAACGAAGCTGTGAAGACCAAGGCCGAGGCCGCGGGCTGGAAGGGCAACGAGCTGACGGTGAACGCCGACATCATCGTGCTGGCCAACCCCGAAATCGCGCAGCTGCCCAACTGGGTGATCGCCCTGGTGGCTGCTGGTGGTCTCGCCGCCGCTCTGTCGACCGCTGCCGGTCTGCTGATGGCCATCTCCTCGGCCGTGTCGCACGACCTGATCAAGGGTGCCATCAACCCGAACATCAGCGAGAAGAACGAACTGCTGGCCGGCAAGATCTCCATGGCCGTGGCCATCGTGATCTCGGGCTGGCTGGGTCTGAACCCGCCGAGCTTCGCAGCCGGTACCGTGGCCCTGGCCTTCGGTATCGCCGCCTCGACGATCTTCCCGGCCATCATGATGGGCATCTTCAGCAAGACCATCAACGACAAGGGCGCCACCGCCGGCATGCTGGCGGGCCTGTTCGTGACCTTGTTCTATGTGTTCGCACACAAGGGCATCTTCTTCATCAAGGGCACCGAGTACACCGACCTCATCGGTGGCGCCAACAGCTTCTTCACCATCACACCGGAAGCCTTCGGCACCGTGGGCGCGATCGTGAACTTCGCTGTGGCCTACCTCGTGAGCAAGATGACCGCGCCTGTGCCGGCCCACATCTCCGAGCTCGTCGAGTCGGTGCGTGTGCCCAAGGGCGCAGGTGGCGCTGTGGCCCACTGATCGCGTGTGAAGCGCAACGGGAGCCTGCGCGCTCCCGCCCCCAAAACCCCGTTGGGTCGTCTCCCAACGGGGTTTTTTGTTGAGACAATCGCCTCCCATCCCGCGGACCTTAGACCGAATCTCCCAGCGATGAGCATCTACATCTTCAACTGGTTCTTCCTGCTGGCCCTGTTTCCGGTGGCCTTCTTCTGGTTGCGCCGTGCCTGGCGCATTCTCGTCAAGCGCGACTTTTCCGAGGTGGCGCTCAAGAAAGGCCTGCCACCGCCCAATCCGGAAAAATATGCCCCCTATGAGATGGCACTGAACCTGATCGGCGGCGCCATCATGGTGGTGGTGTTGGTGGCGGTGCTGGGTTTTCAGGCACTGACCGACGATCAGTGGATTGCACTGGCCGGCTCCACACTGTGGATGAAGCTGTTCCTGTCGTTTGCGCTCAGTCGCCATGCGCACGGCGGTATCGCCGCACTGGCCCGCAAGGCCAAAGCCACCAAGTCTGATCGCCAGTAGTCATCCGCCCTGTCGCCCCGCCAGGCGCAGCCGCTAGCGTCTTGCCCAGTGGGTGTTCGGCATGGTCAGCTCCGGGCACGCCGGGCGCTGTCGGCGCCGAGCACCCCCCGAGCTCTTCAGTACACCAGCCGCTCGGGCCGGATCTCCTGCAGGATGGTGGTGGCGATTTCCTCGATCGACTTGGTGGTGGTCGACAGCCAGCGGATGCCCTCGCGGCGCATCATGGCCTCGGCCTCGTTGACCTCGGCGCGGCAGTTGTCCAGGCTGGCATAGCGCGAGTTGGGGCGCCGCTCGTTGCGGATTTCCGAAAGGCGCTCGGGCGCGATGGTCAGTCCGAAAATCTTTCTTCGGTGCGGCACCAGGGCCGGCGGAAGTTTGCGGCGCTCAAAGTCTTCCGGGATCAGCGGATAGTTGGACGCCTTCAGGCCGTGCTGCATGGCCAGGTACAGCGAGGTGGGTGTTTTGCCGCTGCGGCTGACGCCCACCAGGATGACGTCGGAGCCTTCGAGGTCTTTGTGGCTCTGCCCGTCATCGTGCAGCAGCGCGAAATTGATCGCCTCGATGCGGTCGTTGTAGGCCTTGCTCTTGGAGGCGTCTGAAAAGCGGCCGACGCGGTGGTTGGACTTGATGCCCAGCTCCGTCTCCAGCGGTTCGACAAAGGTGCCGAACATGTCCATCAGCAGCCCGTTGCAATGCGCCTTGACCACGGCCAGCACTTCCATGTTGACCACGGTGGCGAACACCAGCGGGCGCTTGCCTTCGACCTCGGCGGTGTGGTTGATCTGGCGCACCGCCTGGTGGGCCTTGTCTGCGCTGTCCAGGAAGGGAAGGCGCACCCGCCGCACCTCGGTTTCGAACTGGGCGAGGATGGCATTGCCGAAAGTCTCGGCGGTGATGCCGGTGCCGTCGGAGAGGAAAAAGACCGTTCTGTTGGGCATGGTGGGAGTAGCGTTGCAATCAGGTCAAGGCCACGGTCAGGCGAAACGCCTGTCACCGGGCTGTCCATACGGATCGACAGCCTGGGGTCAGTGACGGGTGGTGTCGGTCGCCGGGTGGCGGCCTACAATCCCGACCGGAGTGCCCTGTCCGTTTCCATTATCGGCTGCGACACGCTGCTTTTTCTGCACCGACCCGCTACGGGACCCACAACAGAACAAAAGGTCCGGATTCGGTGCCAGGAGCCCCCGGTTTTTCAACCTTAGGAGTCTTCCATGTCCCACCTGTTCGAGCCGACTGCTCTGGTCGTGCCGTTTGAAAAACTGCGCATGAGCGATGTCGAGATCGTCGGCGGCAAGAACGCCAGCCTCGGCGAGATGATTTCGCAACTGCCCCAGGGGGTGAAGGTGCCCACCGGCTTTGCCACCACGGCCCATGCCTTCCGCGAGTTCCTGAAGTTCGACGGCCTCACGGATCGCATCAATGCGCGCCTGGATGCACTCGATACCGAAGACGTGCGCGCCCTGGCCGAAGCCGGCGCCGAGATCCGTGCCATGGTCGAGGCGCAGCCCTTTCCGGCCGACCTGGAAAAGGCGATCCGCGACGCCTTCGCCCGCCTGAGCGAAGGCAACCCGGACGCTTCGTTTGCGGTGCGTTCGTCTGCCACCGCCGAGGACTTGCCCGACGCTTCGTTCGCCGGCCAGCAGGAAACCTTCCTGAATGTGCACGGCATTGACGAGGTGCTGCACAAGATGAAGGAGGTGTTCGCCTCCTTGTACAACGACCGCGCCATCAGCTACCGGGTGCACAAGGGCTTTGCCCATGCCGACGTGGCCCTGTCGGCCGGCGTGCAGCGCATGGTGCGCTCCGACCTGGGCGCCGCCGGCGTGATGTTCACCATCGACACCGAGTCGGGCTTTGACGATGTGGTCTTCATCACCTCCAGCTACGGCCTGGGTGAGACGGTGGTGCAGGGCGCCGTGAACCCCGACGAGTTCTATGTGCACAAGCCCATGCTCAAAGCCGGCAAGCGGGCGGTGATCCGGCGCAACCTGGGCAGCAAGCTGATCGAGATGGTGTTCTCGACGCCCGAGGAGAAAGCTGCGACCGGGAAGCTCGTCAAGACCGTGGACGTACCCGTCGAGCTGCGCAACCGCTACAGCCTGACCAACGCCGAGGTGGAGCAGCTGGCGCATTACGCGCTGGTGATCGAGCAGCATTACGGCCGCCCGATGGACATCGAATGGGGCAAGGACGGTACCGACGGCCAGCTCTACATCCTGCAGGCCCGCCCCGAGACGGTGAAGAGCCAGGCCGCCGGCAAGGCCGAGATGCGCTACAAGCTCAAGGGCAAGGGCGCGGTGCTGGCCAGCGGCCGTGCCATCGGCCAGAAAGTGGGCACCGGCCCGGTGCGCCTGGTGCACAACATCAGCGAGATGGACAAGGTGCAGCCCGGCGACGTGCTGGTGACCGACATGACCGACCCGAACTGGGAACCGGTGATGAAGCGCGCCAGCGCCATCGTGACCAACCGTGGTGGCCGTACCTGCCACGCCGCCATCATCGCGCGCGAACTGGGTATTCCGGCCGTGGTCGGCTGCGGCAATGCCACCGACCACCTCAAGGACGGCACGCTGGTGACGGTGAGCTGCGCCGAGGGCGACACCGGCCACATCTACGACGGCCTGCTGGAGACCGAGGTCACCGAGGTCCAGCGCGGCGAAATGCCCGAGGTGGACGTGAAGATCATGATGAACGTCGGCAACCCGCAGCTGGCTTTCGACTTCGCGCAGATCCCCAACAGCGGTGTTGGCCTGGCCCGGCTGGAATTCATCATCAACAACAACATCGGCGTACACCCGAAGGCCATCCTGGACTACCCGGCCATCGACGCCGACCTGAAGAAGGCGGTGGAATCGGTGGCCCGTGGCCACGCCAGCCCGCGCGCCTTCTATGTGGACAAGGTGGCCGAAGGCGTGGCGACGATTGCCGCCGCGTTCTGGCCCAAGCCGGTGATCGTGCGCCTGTCGGACTTCAAGTCCAACGAGTACCGCAAGCTGGTGGGTGGCAGCCGCTACGAGCCCGACGAAGAGAACCCGATGCTCGGCTTCCGTGGCGCGGCGCGCTACATCAGCGAAGACTTCGCCGAAGCCTTCGCCATGGAGTGCGAAGCCCTCAGGCGGGTGCGCGAGGACATGGGCCTGACCAATGTGCAGGTGATGGTGCCTTTTGTGCGCACGCTGGAGCAGGCACGCAAGGTGACCGAGCTGCTGGCGGCCAAGGGTCTCAAGCGCGGCGAGCACGATCTCAAGCTCATCATGATGTGCGAGATCCCGAGCAACGCGGTGCTGGCGCACGAGTTCCTCAAGTACTTCGACGGCTTCTCGATCGGCTCCAACGACCTGACCCAGCTGACCCTGGGCCTGGACCGCGACTCCGGTCTGGAACTGCTGGCGCACGACTTCGACGAGCGTGACCCGGCGGTCAAGGCGCTGCTAAAGCTGGCCATCGGTGCCTGCAAGGCCGAGGGCAAGTACGTCGGTATCTGCGGCCAGGGCCCCAGCGACCACCCGGACTTCGCCCAGTGGCTGCGCGACGAGGGCATCAGCTCCATTTCGCTGAACCCCGACTCGGTGATCGACACCTGGCAGCTGCTGGCCGCCTCCTGATCCGGCCCCGCACCCCCTGAAAACGGCCAGCCTTTGCTGGCCGTTTTGCACGGCAGGCCGAGCCAAACCGTGGGCAGTAAGGCCATGGTCAGTGCCCGGCGCACAATGCCCATGAGTGCGGCCACTGCCCGGGCCGCACCGGAGGAGACATCTGCATGCACGATGGTCTGGTGTCGCAACGGCTGGTGGCCCTGTTCTGGGCGGCTTTGGCGTTGCTGAACTTTCCCCTGCTGGCGCTGTGGGACCACGACGCCCGCTGGCGGGGGCTGCCCTTGTTTCCGCTGGCCCTGTTCCTGCTCTGGGCGGTGCTCATCGCCGTGCTGGCCTGGGTGGTCGAGCGCGCGCCCGCCGGTGATGATGCGCCGCGCTGAGGCAGGCCACGCATGCTCAGCCCCGCCCTGGTCCTGACCGCTTCATTCGCCTACTTGCTGGCGCTGTTCGCCATCGCCTGGTGGGGCGACCGGCGCGCGCAACAGGGTCGCTCGGTCATCGGCAATGCCTGGGTGTATGCGCTGTCGATGGCGGTGTACTGCACCGCCTGGACCTACTTCGGCAGCGTCGGCCGGGCGGCCACCTCGGGCGTCTGGTTCCTGCCCATCTACCTGGGGCCCCTGCTGGCCATGATCCTGGCCTGGCTGGTGGTGCGCAAGATGATCCGCATCGCGCGCACCTACCGCATCACCTCCATTGCCGACTTCATTGCCAGCCGCTACGGCAAGAGCCCGCTGCTGGCCGGCCTGGTGACCCTGATCACGGTGGTGGGCATCGTGCCCTACATCGCGCTGCAGCTCAAAGGCATTGCCAGCGGCTATGCGGTCATGACCTCGCCGCCGGGCGTGGTCACCAGCCCGCCCGCCCAGTGGTGGGCCGACAGCACCCTGTATGTGGCGCTGGCGCTGGCCGGCTTCACCATCGTTTTTGGCGCCCGCCACTTGGACAGCACCGAGCGCCACGAGGGCATGGTCGCGGCCATTGCCTTTGAGTCGCTGGTCAAGCTGCTGGCTTTTCTGGCGGTGGGCGTGTTCGTCAGCCACGGCCTGTTCAACGGCCTGGGCGACCTGTTCGACCGTGCCGATGCCGACACCGCCATCCGCCGTCTGCTGCAGTTTGGCCAGGGGCAGGACTTTGCCTATGCGCAGTGGTTGGGGCTGACGCTGCTGGCCATGCTGTCGGTGATCTTTTTGCCGCGCCAGTTCCAGGTGATGGTGGTGGAGAACGTGCACGAGTCGCACCTGCGGCGCGCGGTCTGGGTGTTTCCGCTCTACCTGCTGCTGATCAACCTGTTCGTGCTGCCGATTGCCATCGGCGGCCTGCTGCACTTTGGCCCCGGGCGCATGAACCCGGAAATGTTTGTCCTCTCGCTGCCGCTGGACCAGGGCCAGCATGCGCTGGCGCTGCTGGCGTTCGTGGGTGGCCTGTCGGCGGCCACCGGCATGGTCATTGTCGAGGCGATTGCGGTGTCCACCATGGTCTGCAACGACCTGGTGATGCCGCTGCTGCTGCGCACGCGGCGCTTCGGCGCCCGCGCCGCCGGCGAGTTGACGGGCCTGCTGCTGTGGGTGCGCCGACTGGCCATCCTGTCCATCCTGCTGCTGGGCTACCTGTACTTCCACCTCGCGGGCGAGGCCTATGCGCTGGTGAGCATCGGCCTGATCAGCTTTGCCGCGGTGGCGCAGTTCGCGCCCGCTTTGCTCGGTGGCATGTACTGGAAGGGCGGTACCCGTCGCGGCGCGCTGGCCGGGCTGGTGCTGGGCTTCGTGTTCTGGGCCTACACCCTGATGTTGCCCTCGCTGGCCAAGTCGGGCTGGCTGGCCGACGACTTCCTGCGCCAGGGCCTGTTCGGCGTCGCGCTGCTGCGGCCCGAGGCCTTCCTGGGCCTGCAGGGCCTGGACAACTTGACGCACTCGCTGTTCTGGAGCCTGCTGGCCAACATCGGCGCCTATGTGGGTGTCTCGCTCTGGCGCGCACCTTCAGCAGCCGAAACCAGCCAGGCGCTGCTGTTTGTCGATGTGTTCCGCCGCACCGAGGACGCCCATCCGGTGTTCTGGCAGGGCCGCGCCCATGTGCCGGCGTTGCAGGCGCTGGTGGCGCGCTTTCTGGGCACCGAGCGTGCGCGCCGCCTGTTCGAGGCCTATGCGCGCGAGCAGGGGGTGGCCACGCCCGAGCGCCTGCAGGCCGACGCGCGGCTGGTGCAGTTTGTCGAGACGCAGCTGGCCGGCGCCATTGGCAGTGCGTCGGCGCGGGTGATGGTCGCGTCGGCGGTGGAGGAGGAGTCGCTGGACCTCGATGATGTGATGCGTATCCTGGACGAAGCCTCGCAGCTGCGCGCCCATTCGCAGGCGCTGGAGGAAAAGTCGCAGTCGCTCGAACGGGCGACCGCTGAACTGCGCCAGGCCAACGAGCAGCTCAAGAGCCTGGACCGGCTCAAGGACGATTTCATGTCTTCGGTGACCCACGAGCTGCGCACCCCCTTGACCTCCATCAGGGCCTTGTCGGAAATGATGCGCGACGATGCCGACATGGAGACAGCACCGCGGCAGCAGTTCCTGGGCATCATCGTGACCGAGACCGAGCGCCTGAGCCGTTTGGTCAATCAGGTGCTGGACATGGCCAAGATCGAGGCCGGACACGCCGAGTGGCACAACACGGCGGTGGACCTGCGCGAACTGCTGGAGCAGGCCGCCGGCAGCATGGCCGAGCTGCTGCGCGAACGCGGCATCACCCTCACCCTGGACCTGCCGCCGCAGGTGGCGCCGCTGCAGGCCGATGCCGACCGCATCACGCAGGTGGTGCTGAACCTGCTGTCCAACGCCGCCAAATACGTGCCGACGGGCACGGGCCGGGTGCACCTGAGTCTGACCGATACACCCGCAGCGGTGACCGTGCAGGTGCACGACAACGGCCCCGGCATCCCGCCCGAGCAGCAGGCGCGGGTGTTCGAGAAGTTCCGCCAGGTCAGTGGCGACGATCACTACCGCCCGGGCGGCACCGGGCTGGGCCTGCCGATCAGCCGCCAGATCGTCGAACACTTCGGTGGCCAGCTGTGGTTGCGCTCCGAGCCAGGGCAGGGCGCCTGCTTTGGTTTTTCGCTGCCACGCCACCCGGCCGCCCCGCCGACCCCAACACACCCCGACAGCGAGGAGACGAACCGATGAACCAGAAGAAGATCCTGATCGCCGATGACGAGCCGAACATCCTGATTTCGCTGGAGTTTCTGATGAAGCGCGAGGGCTACACCGTGGTGCTGGCGCGCGACGGGCAGGAGGCCCTGTCCGCGATCGCCCGCGAGCGCCCCGATCTGGTGCTGCTGGACGTGATGATGCCGATCAAGACCGGCTTCGACGTCTGCCACGAGGTGCGCGCCCACGACGACCTGAAGGACACGCTGATCGTCATGCTCACCGCCAAGGGCCGCGACACCGATGTGGCCAAGGGCCTGGCGCTGGGCGCCAACGCCTACATGACCAAACCCTTCTCGACCAAGGAGCTGGTGCAGAAGGTGCAGGAACTGCTCGCGGGCGGACCGGGAACCCAGCCATGAGCGCCCAGCAGAAGACCGACCCCCGGCTGTGGTGGGTGTTGGGCGCGGCGGCCGTGGCCTCGCTGGCCTGGCTGGCGGTGACCGCCGGGCTCATCGGCTCGGCCATGGACGCGCAGGAACGCCAGGCCGTGCTGCAGACGGTGGGCGACCGGCTGGTGCTCATCCTGCTGACCTGGACCGCCGGCATGGCGGTGATCGGCTGGGGCCTCAAGCGCTGGTTCGACCTCTGGGTCACGCCCTCGGTGCAGCTGGCCGAAGAGGCGCAGGTGCTGATCAAGACCGATGTGGTGCGCGAGCTGCCACCCAAGGGCAATGCCGAGACCCGGGTGCTGGTGGGCCTGTTCAACCAGCTGGTGACCCAGCGTGAGGCGCTGCGCCAGCAGATGGATGCCCGGGTGGCCGAGGCGGCGCAGGGCATCGAGCAGGAAAAGTCGCGCCTGGCGGCCCTGATGTCGGAGCTGACGCAGAGCGTGGTGGTCTGCAACCTCGACGGCCGGGTGCTGCTCTACAACAACCGCGCACGCATGCAGTTCCGTGCGCTGTCGCAGGCGCCGGGTGTGGCCGGCGGTGCCGAGCTGATCGGCCTGGGCCGCTCGATCTACGGCGTGTTCGACCGCAAGCTGGTGCAGCACGCGCTGGAGAACATCGAGCAGCGGCTGCAGCGCGGCGCGGCCCAGCCCTCGGCCCAGTTCGTGACCACCACCCCCTCGGGCCAGCTGCTGCGGGTGCAGATGGCGCCGGTGCGCGCCGCGCGGGCCGATGGCCCGACGTCCGCCGAGCTGACCGGTTTCGTGCTCATGCTCGACAACATCACCCGCGACTTTGAAGCCGAAGCCGCACGCGACCAGGTGCTGCACACCCTCACCGAAGGCAGCCGTGCGTCCCTGGCCAACATGCAGGCCGCGATCGACATGCTCGACTACCCGGACCTGGAGCCTGCGATGCGCGAGCGCTTCATGGCCGTGGTGCGCGATGAGGCGCGCGCCATGGGCCAGCGCATCGCCCGCGTCGAAGCCAGCGCGGCCGACGGATTCAAGAGCCGCTGGCCGCTGGAGGACATGCTGGGGACCGATCTGGTGAACGCGGCGCTGCGCCGCATCGAGAACGCGACCGGACTGCGCGGCGCACCGCTGGCGGTGGACGAGAGCCTCTGGCTCAAGGTGGAAAGCTTCTCGCTGCTGCAGGCGCTGGCCTACCTGGCCGGCCGGCTGGCCGACGAGTTCGAGGTGCGCACGGTACAACTGCGCCTGGGTCCGGCCAGCGGTGGACAGGGCAAGGCGCAACTCGATCTGGTGTGGTCAGGCCAGGCGATGAGCACCGAGACGGTGATGAGCTGGGAGATGGACCCGATGAAGATCGGCCAGGAAACCCTGCCGCTGACGGTGCGCGACGTGGTCGAGCGCCACGGTGGCGCCTTCTGGTTTGAACGCGAGCGGGTGCGGCACCAGGCTTTCTTCCGCATCCTGCTGCCGCTGGCCAACCCGCAGGAGCAGGCGGTTGCGGCCACGCTGGCCCCCACCGACAGCCGGCCCGAGTACTACGACTTCGATCTGTTCAAGACCACCGAGCGGACCCACTCGATGGACGAGCGCCTGCTCTCCGAACTGGCCTACACCGTGTTCGACACCGAGACCACCGGCCTGAACCCCTCGCAGGGCGACGAGATCATCCAGATCGGAGCGGCGCGCATCGTCAACCACAAGCTGCTCAGGCAGGAGTGTTTCGAGCAGCTGGTGGACCCGCGACGGCCGATACCGCCGGAGACGGTGCCGATTCACGGTATCGAGCCGCAGATGGTGCTGGGCCAGCCGACCATCGAGCAGGTGCTGCCGGCCTTTCATGCCTTTGCGCAAGACACGGTGCTGGTGGCGCACAACGCGGCCTTTGACATGCGCTTCCTGCAGCTCAAGGAGCAGCAGACCGGTGTGCGTTTCGACCACCCGGTGCTCGACACCCTCCTGCTGTCGGCGGTGGTCCACCCGCACCAGGATTCGCACCGGCTCGAAGCCCTGGCCGAGCGCTTCAACATCACCATCGTCGGCCGCCACACCGCGATGGGTGACGCCATGGTCACCGCCGAGGTGTTCCTGCGCCTGATCCCGCTGCTGGCGGAAAAGGGCATTCACACCCTGGGGCAGGCCCGCGAGGCGGCGCAGAAGACGTACTACGCCCGCCTGAAGTACTGAAGAGAAGCTGCAGACGCGCGGGGCGTCCGGCGCCCGCTGGGCAACGCAAGTGTCAAAACCGTGGCCGAAGGCAGTGAACACCAGGCCGCGCACATTGCCTTCGGCCCAGCACATGCAGCGGCGCCGCCCGAAAGCCTCGAACCTCAAGCCAGGGCTCAGGTGGCCGCTTCGAGCCCGTTGCGGAAGTGTTCTTGCATGCGCTCGCGGGTGAGTGCCGCGTCACGACCGAGCAGCGGCGCCATGATGGCGCGGTGCTCCTGCAGCGACTCCTGCAGCCGGCCGGTCTTGAACAGCGAGTTGTGGCGGTTGAGCTTCATGACCTTGCGCAGGTCCTGCACCATCTGCAGCCGCCAGCGGTTGTCGGCCAGCTCCAGCAGACGCAGGTGGAAGCGCTCGTTGACCGCAAAGAAGCGGTCGCGGTCGTTGACGGCCGCTTCCAGTTCGCCGTGCAGGGCTTGCAGCTCGGCTTTCTGCCCGTCGGTCAGGCGCTCGGCCACCACGCTGGCGGCATCCGATTCGAGCAGCGCGAGCAGGTGGTAGACGTCGGCCAGGTCTTTCTCGGACACTTCGGTCACATAGGCGCCGCGGCGCACCTTCATGGTAACCAGGCCCTCTGCGGCCAGCACCTTCAGCGCCTCGCGCAGCGGGGTGCGGCTGATGCCGTATTCCTCGGCAATCTTGAGTTCGTCGATCCAGCTGCCCGGCTCCAGCTCGCGGCGGAAAATGCGCTGGCGCAGAAGTTCGGCCACTTCTTCGTACAGCGCGCGGGGAGCGAGGGAGAGGGCGGACATTCCGGATGCGGTGAGGGGAGGGTCGGAGAGCGGGCATTGTAAGTCCGCAGGAATATTTTGCATCAATAATTATGAATGATGTAAACTTGATCGGTCCTCCTGTTGCTTCTTCACACTGCCCAGCAGCACCCACGCCATGAGCCAGAAACCCTCTGAATTCGCCCCCGCCAACCTCGAAGCCTGGACCAAGGCGGCCCAGAAATCCGCGCCCGGTGGTGACCTCAATGCGCTCAACTGGGTCACGCCGGATGGCATCAGCGTCAAGCCGCTGTACACAGCGGAAGACACCAAAGATCTGCCGTACACCAACACGCTGCCGGGTTTCGAGCCCTACATCCGTGGCCCGCAGGCCACCATGTACGCGGTGCGCCCCTGGACCATCCGGCAGTACGCCGGCTTCTCCACTGCCGAAGAATCGAACGCCTTTTATCGCAAGGCGCTGGCTGCCGGCGGGCAGGGCGTGTCGGTGGCTTTTGACCTGGCCACCCACCGTGGCTACGACAGCGACCACCCGCGTGTGACGGGCGACGTCGGCAAGGCCGGCGTGGCCATCGACTCGGTCGAGGACATGAAGATCCTGTTCAACGAAATCCCGCTGGACAAGGTCTCGGTCTCGATGACCATGAACGGTGCGGTGCTGCCCATTCTGGCCGGCTATGTGGTGGCGGCGGAAGAGCAGGGCGTCTCGCAGGACAAGCTCAGCGGAACCATCCAGAACGACATCCTCAAGGAGTTCATGGTCCGCAACACCTACATTTACCCGCCCGAGCCGTCGATGAAGATCATCGGCGACATCATCGAGTACACGGCCAAGCACATGCCGAAGTTCAACTCGATCTCGATTTCGGGCTACCACATGCAGGAAGCCGGCGCCAACCAGGCGCTGGAGATGGCCTTCACCCTGGCCGACGGCAAGGAGTATGTGAAGACCGCCATTGCCAAGGGCATGGACGTGGACGAGTTCGCTGGCCGCCTGTCCTTCTTCTGGGCGGTGGGCATGAACTTTTACCTGGAGATTGCCAAGATGCGCGCGGCCCGCCTGCTGTGGTGCCGCATCATGAAGGGCTTCAACGCCAAGAACCCCAAGAGCCTGATGCTGCGCACCCACAGCCAGACCTCGGGCTGGTCGCTGACCGAGCAGGACCCCTACAACAACGTGGTGCGCACCACCATCGAGGCCATGGCGGCCGTGTTCGGCGGCACCCAGTCGCTGCACACCAACTCGTTCGACGAAGCCATCGCGCTGCCGACCGAGTTCAGCGCCCGCATCGCACGCAACACCCAGCTCATCATCCAGGAAGAGACCCACATCACCAACGTGGTCGACCCCTGGGCCGGCAGCTACATGATGGAGTCGCTGACCCAGCAGATGGCCGACAAGGCCTGGAAGATCATCGAAGAGGTCGACACCATGGGCGGCATGACCCGTGCGGTGGATTCGGGCTGGGCCAAGCTGAAGATCGAAGCGGCTGCGGCCGAGAAGCAGGCGCGCATCGACTCCGGCAAAGACGTGATCGTCGGCGTCAACAAGTACAAGCTCAAGCAGGAAGACGCCATCGACATCCTGGAGGTGGACAACGTCAAGGTGCGCGAAAGCCAGATCGCTCGTCTGCAGGCCATCAAGGCCAGCCGCGACAACGCCAAGGTCCAGGCCGCGCTGGAGGCGCTGACCGCTGCCGCCGAGAGCGGCCAGGGTAACCTGCTTCATCTATCGATCCAGGCGATCCGTCTGCGTGCCACGGTGGGCGAAGTGTCCGACGCGCTGGAGAAGGTGTACGGGCGCCACCGCGCCGACACCCAGAAAGTGACCGGGGTGTACGCCGCAGCTTACGACTCAGCCGAAGGCTGGGAGCAGTTGAAGCAGGAAATCAGCGACTTCGCCGATGCACAGGGCCGCCGCCCGCGGGTGATGATTGCCAAGCTCGGCCAGGACGGCCACGACCGTGGCGCCAAGGTGGTGGCCACCGCTTTTGCCGACCTGGGCTTTGACGTCGACATGGGCCCGCTGTTCCAGACGCCGGAGGAGTGCGCCCGCCAGGCGATTGAAAACGACGTGCACGCCGTGGGCGTGAGCACGCTGGCCGCCGGCCACAAGACCCTGGTGCCGGCCATCATCCAGGCCTTGAAAGACCAGGGCGCCGACGACATCGTGGTGTTCGTGGGTGGCGTGATTCCGCGCCAGGACTACGACTTCCTGTACGAGGCGGGCGTCAAGGGCGTTTACGGTCCCGGCACCCCGATCCCGGCCAGTGCGAAGGATGTGCTGGAACAGATCAAGAAGGCGGTTGCCTGAGCGAGTGATACAGTAATACTGTATTTCGCAAGGAGTCCATCATGGCTGTATCTGTTCGTCTGGAGCCGCTTCTGGAAAAAGAGCTGGAACTTACCGCCAAGCGATTGGGGGTGACCAAGTCGCAGTTCATTGTGTCGGCGCTTGAAAAGGCGCTGGGGCGCAAGAACCCCTACGAACTGCTGCTCAAGGTGAAGGCCGAAGCCGTCGCGCACGGCCCCGGTCCGCAGGCGGGCGAGGGGGATTTCAAGGGCGACCTGTCTGACAAGCAGGCAACGCGCGCGTTCATCCGTGACAAACTGCGCAAGAAGCATGTCGTCGGTACTGCTTGATTCCGGGGCCATGGTGGCACTTTTTGGAGACCACGAGCCCCATGCCGCCCGCTACCAGGCCATGCTGCAAAAAGCCGCGGACGAACGCTGGCATATCAGCACGACCTGGCCTTGCGTGGTCGAAGCCAGTCACCTGCTTGGGCCCGTGCATCGGCATCAGATGCTGCGCTGGATTGCCGAAGGTGCCGTCACCGTGTTTCCGTTTTCGCAAGAGAACCTTGCGGAGATGGTGCCCATGATGGAACGCTACACCGAAGAGCCAAGGACTGAAATGGACTTGGCCGATGCCACCCTGGTCTGGCTGGCAGCGGAAACGGGCGTGACCACAGTTCTCAGCGTGGATGTTCGGGACTTTTCCCGCTACCGGCTGCCCGATGGGCGCAGTTTCGAGATTCTATGAACCAAGCGCTGTCGGTGGATGTTCTCAAGAGCGGGGTCCTGGCTGGCAATGCACAGGTCCAGCGCCGGGCGATGGCCAAGGCCATCACGCTGCTGGAGTCCACCCGCCCCGACCACCGCCGGCAGGCCGACGCGCTGCTGACCGGGCTGCTGCCGCACACCGGTGGCGCGTTCCGGCTGGGCATCAGCGGCGTGCCGGGTGTGGGCAAGAGCACCTTCATCGAAGCCTTGGGCCTGTACCTCATCGGCCAGGGCCACCGCGTGGCGGTGCTGGCGGTTGACCCATCGTCATCGGTGTCGGGTGGCTCCATCCTGGGCGACAAGACGCGCATGGAGCACCTGAGCGTGCACGAGCGCGCCTACATCCGGCCCAGCCCGAGCAGCGGCACGCTGGGCGGCGTGGCCGAGAAGACACGCGAAGCCATGCTGGTGTGCGAGGCAGCCGGCTACGACGTGGTGATCATAGAAACGGTGGGCGTGGGCCAGAGCGAGACCGCGGTGCACGGCATGACCGACATGTTCTGCCTGCTGCAATTGCCCAATGCGGGCGACGACCTGCAGGCGATCAAGAAGGGCGTGATGGAGCTGGCGGACCTGGTGGTCATCAACAAGGCCGATATCGACCCCGACGCTGCCACCCGCGCGCGGGCGCAGATCATGTCCTCCCTGCGGCTGCTGGGCCTGCATGGCAACCCGGACCACATGCACCACGACCAAGCCATCTGGCACCCGCAGGTGATCCAGATCAGTGCGCTGCACGGGCAGGGTGTGGACACGTTCTGGTCCGCCGTGAGCGAATTCAAACGCCTGCAGACCGCCAACGGCCGGCTCGCCTCGCGCCGCCAGCAACAGGCCCGCGCCTGGATGTGGGAGCGCATCGATGCCGGCCTCAAGCAGCGCTTTCGCGAGCACCCGCAGGTGCGCGAACGGCTGGATCTTTTTACCCAGCAGGTGCAGGGGGGGCAGCTGGCCGCGTCCACCGCCGCCCGGCAACTGCTCGAACTGTTTGACTGACCGGGCCTGGCCCGACAACTGTTTTCACCGGAGACCACCATGCAAGACATCCTGGACCAACTGGAAAAAAAGCGCGCCGCGGCGCGCCTGGGCGGCGGCGAGAAACGCATCGCTGCCCAGCACAGCAAGGGCAAGCTGACGGCGCGTGAGCGCCTGGAGGTGCTGCTCGACGAGGGCACTTTCGAGGAGTGGGACATGTTCGTCGAGCACCGTTGTGCCGACTTCGGCATGGCCGACAACAAGATCCCCGGCGACGGGGTGGTCACCGGCTACGGCATGATCAACGGCCGTCTGGTGTTTGTCTTCAGCCAGGACTTCACTGTCTTCGGTGGCGCGCTCTCCGAAGCGCACGCCGAGAAGATCTGCAAGATCATGGACCAGGCCATGAAGGTCGGTGCGCCGGTGATTGGCCTCAACGACTCGGGCGGCGCCCGCATCCAGGAAGGTGTGGCCTCGCTCGGCGGTTATGCCGAGGTGTTCCAGCGCAACGTGATGGCCAGCGGCGTGATTCCGCAGATCAGCATGATCATGGGGCCCTCGGCCGGTGGCGCGGTGTATTCGCCGGCCATGACCGACTTCATCTTCATGGTCAAGGACAGTTCCTACATGTTCGTGACCGGCCCCGAAGTGGTGAAGACGGTGACGCACGAGGAAGTGACCGCCGAAGAACTGGGCGGAGCCATCACCCACACCACCAAGAGCGGCGTGGCCGATGGCGCCTTCGAGAACGATGTGGAAGCGCTGCTGATGCTGCGCCGCCTCTACAACTATCTGCCGCTCAACAACAGGGAAAAGGCGCCGGTGCGCCCCAGCGGCGACCCGATCGACCGCATGGACCGCAGTCTGGACACGCTGGTGCCAGACAACCCCAACAAGCCCTACGACATGAAGGAGCTGATCCTCAAGACGGTCGACGACGGCGACTTCTTCGAGCTGCAGCCGGAGTACGCGAAGAACATCCTGATCGGCTTCGCCCGCATGGACGGCCAGACCGTGGGCATCGTCGCCAACCAGCCGCTGGTGCTGGCCGGCTGCCTGGACATCAAGAGCTCCATCAAGGCGGCGCGCTTCGTGCGCTTCTGCGACGCGTTCAACATCCCGGTCATCACCTTCGTCGACGTGCCCGGCTTCATGCCCGGCACCAGCCAGGAATACGGCGGCATCATCAAGCACGGCGCCAAGCTGCTCTATGCCTACGCCGAGTGCACGGTGCCCAAGATCACCGTCATCACCCGCAAGGCCTACGGTGGCGCTTACGACGTGATGGCCTCCAAGCACCTGCGCGGCGATGTGAACTTTGCCTGGCCCAACGCCGAGATTGCGGTGATGGGCGCCAAGGGCGCGGTGGAGATCATCTTCCGCGAAGAGAAGAAGGATCCGGCCAAGCTGGCCGAGCGCGAGGCCGAGTACAAGGCCCGCTTCGCCAACCCCTTTGTGGCCGGTGCACGCGGCTTCATCGACGACGTGATCCTGCCGTCGGAGACCCGCAAGCGCATCTGCCGCTCGCTGGTGATGCTCAAGGACAAGAAGATCGAGAACCCGTGGCGCAAGCACGGCAACATCCCGCTGTGAACTGGAACACCCCCGCGCCGCTTCGCGTCACCCCCTCGAGGGGCGACACCAGCAGCCCGGCCAGGCCGGTTCTGCGGTGTCCGCTGGATGGCGGCTGCGGCACTCCCACATTTGAGAAGTAGGACATCACCATGTTCAAGAAAATCCTGATTGCCAACCGCGGCGAGATCGCCTGCCGCGTCATCGCCACCGCCCGCAAAATGGGCATTGCCACCGTGGCCGTGTATTCCGAGGCCGACAAGGAAGCGCGTCACGTGCGTCTGGCCGACGAGGCCGTGCTGCTGGGCCCGGCGGCCTCGCGCGAGTCCTATCTGGTGGCCGACAAGATCATTGCCGCGGCCAAGCAGACCGGTGCTGAAGCAATTCACCCCGGCTACGGTTTCCTGTCCGAGAACGAGGACTTCGCCAGGCGCTGCGAGGACGAGGGCATCGCCTTCATCGGCCCCAAGCACTACAGCATCGCGGCCATGGGCGACAAGATCGCCTCGAAGAAGTTGGCCAACGAAGCCAAGGTCAACACCATTCCCGGCTACAACGACGCGATCGAGTCAGCGGCCAAGGCGGTGGAGATTGCCCAGGGCATTGGCTACCCGGTGATGATCAAGGCCTCAGCCGGCGGCGGTGGCAAAGGCCTGCGCGTGGCCTTCAACGACAAGGAAGCGCTCGAAGGTTTCACCGCCTGCCAGAACGAGGCGCGCAACAGCTTTGGCGACGACCGCATCTTCATCGAGAAGTTTGTCGAGCAGCCGCGCCACATTGAAATCCAGATCGTTGGTGACAGCCACGGCAACGTCATCTACCTGAACGAGCGGGAGTGCTCCATCCAGCGCCGCCACCAGAAGGTGATTGAAGAAGCGCCGTCGCCCTTCATCAGTGATGCCACCCGCAAGGCCATGGGCGAGCAGGCCGTGGCGCTGGCCAAAGCGGTGAAGTACCAGAGTGCTGGCACGGTCGAATTCGTGGTCGGCAAGGACCAGGACTTCTACTTCCTGGAGATGAACACCCGCCTGCAGGTGGAGCACCCGGTGACCGAGTGCATCACCGGCCTGGATCTGGTGGAGCTGATGATCCGCGTGGCCGCCGGCGAGAAGTTGCCGCTGACCCAGGCCGACGTCAAGCGCGACGGCTGGGCCATCGAGTGCCGCATCAACGCCGAAGACCCGTTCCGCAACTTCCTGCCCTCCACCGGCCGCCTGGTTCGCTTCACACCGCCGCATGAGACCATGTGGCAGGCCGATGTGGGCCACAAATACGGTGTGCGGGTGGACACCGGTGTGTTCGAGGGTGGCGAGATCCCGATGTACTACGACTCGATGATCGCCAAGCTCATCGTGCACGGCAAGGACCGCAACGACGCCATTGCCAAGATGCGCGAGGCGCTCAACGGCTTCGTCATCCGTGGCATCAACAGCAACATCCCGTTCCAGGCGGCGCTGCTGGCGCACCCGGATTTCGTCTCGGGCAACTTCAACACCGGCTTCATTGCCCAGCACTACGCGGGCGGTTTCCGTGCCGAGGATGTGCCGCACGAGGATGCGGACTTCCTGGTGGCCCTGGCCGCCTTCGTGCGCCGCAAGAGCCGTGAGCGTGCCACCGGCATCTCGGGCCAGTTGCCGGGCTATGGCGTCAAGGTGGGCAAGGACTACGTGGTGATCAGCCTCTCGGTTGACGGACGGCACCGTTATACCCCCGTCCATGTGAATGAATTTGCGGGCGAGACCGGCTATGCGTCGGTGACGGTCGGCGAGAAGCGCTTCAAGATCAGCTCGCCTTCGCGCCTGAACGACATCGTCATCAGTGGCGAGTGCAATGGTCAGCCCTTCACCGCACAGATGGAGCGCGGATCGGCCAAGAACCCGCTGGCCCTGGTGGTGCAGCACAACGGCACCAAGCTGGAGACCATGGTGGTCTCGCCGCGCATGGCCGAGCTGCACCAGCTCATGCCGTTCAAGGCGCCGGCGGACATGAGCAAATACGTGCTCTCACCCATGCCGGGTCTGCTGGTGGACGTGGCCGTGCAGCCGGGCCAGAAAGTTCAGGCGGGCGAACGTGTGGCGGTCATCGAAGCCATGAAGATGGAAAACGTGCTGTTCGCTGCGGCCGATGGCGTGGTGGCCAAGGTGTTGGCGACCAAGGGCGAAAGCCTGGTGGTCGATCAACCCATCGTGGAGTTCGAGAAATGAAAGGCACACCCCGTCCTTTCAAGGTGCTCGGTGTCCAGCAGATCGCCATCGGCGGCCCGGACAAACTGCGGCTGCAGACCCTGTGGGTGGACATGCTGGGTCTGGAGAAGACCGGTACTTTCCAGAGCGAGCGCGAGAACGTGGATGAAGACATCTGCGCCATCGGCAGCGGCCCGTTCAAGGTCGAGGTGGATTTGATGCAGCCCATGGACCCGGAAAAGAAACCGGCCGTCCACGCCACGCCGCTCAACCACATCGGCCTGTGGATCGACGATCTGCCCAGGGCCGTTGAGTGGCTCACGGTCCATGGCGTGCGCTTTGCGCCCGGCGGTATCCGCAAGGGTGCGGCTGGTTTTGACATCACCTTCCTGCACCCGAAGGCCAATGAGGAATTTCCGATTGCGGGGGAGGGGGTGCTGATCGAACTGGTGCAAGCGCCACCCGAAGTGGTCAGCGCGTTTGCCAGGCTGTCGTCACAACCCGCATAAGACAACAGGACGCCTAGGAGCCTGCGCGGCAGAAGAATCGTTGGCTGCAAACCGCCCGCAGCGGTCCATTTTTCACCGTCTTTTTGCCCCATAGCCGGGCTATGGGGCTGCAAATCCGGCAAAAACTGGCCTCGCTGGGGGCGGTTTTCGCTTTCAACGCCTTCTGCCGCGCAGGCTCCTAGGAGACCGACCCCGCCGAGAGCCCAGGCGGGGTTTTTCATCGCTTGGCGGGCTCACTCGCAGACCATGTAGGTCTTGGTCAGGGGCTCCAGCACTTCAAAGGCCCCTTCAAAGCCGGGCGGAATGTAGAGGGCCTCGCCGGGGCCTGCCTCCTCAAAGCCGCCCAACGCATCGTGCACCCGGCAGCGGCCCTCCAGCACGGTGAACAGCTCGCGCTCGGTCGGCCCCATGGCGATGCGCCAGTGCCCGGGCTCGCAACGCCAGACGCCGCAGTGCACACGGCCAGCGGGCAGCTCAGCATCGATCAGGTTCCACGTCTCCCGCAGCGGATTGCCGCGCAGCAGGCGCTCCGGGCGCGGATGGTCGGTTTGGGGCTGGCCAGCGGGGCGTGCGTTCAGCCGGACCAGGCGGCTTGGGTGTTGCATGCTGTCAGCTTTCACGCTCAGGGTGGGTTGCTGATGGCGGCTCGAGCGACTTTTGCTCGCGCCGCGCGCGCGCACGGGCCAGGGCCGCTTCAATCACCGCGCGCTTTTGGTCCAGTACCGCTGGGTCGGTGTGCAAGGAGTGGGCGGCCAGGTCGGCGAGCTTGGTGCGCGCCTTGGCCTCCAGCTGTGCCTCGTGTGTCTGTTGTTCTCGGGCCAACCGCTGCTGGCGGGCTTCGTACCGGCCCTTGGCCTGCTGTGCCTGGGTGGGCGTCCACGCATCCCAGCCGGTGCGATGACCGCTGACCATGTCGAGGTTGATGCAGTCGACCGGACACACCGGAATGCACAACTCGCAGCCGGTGCAATAGGGTTCGATGACGGTGTGCATGCGCTTGTGGGTGCCGACGATGGCATCGGTCGGGCAGGCCTTGATGCACAGGGTGCAGCCAATGCACCAGTCTTCGTCAATGACCGCCACCGTGAGCGGTCCTTCGATGCCGTTGGCCGGGTTGAGCGGCTTGACCGGTTGACCGGTGATCGCTGCCAGACGGCGCACCCCCTCGATTCCGCCGGGCGGACACTGGTTGATGGGGGCTTCACCCGCCGCCATGGCACGGGCATAAGCCGCACAGTCAGGGTAACCGCAACGTGTGCACTGCGTTTGTGGCAGTGCGTCGTTCAAGCGCTGGGCCAGTGCATTCATGCGGTATCAGCGGTCTATTGGGTCAGCAAAAAGGCCGCTCTCAGGCGCTGAGGGGTGATGACGACATCCCGGGAAGGCGTTGTCGTGCACCGTCAGCCAGCGAAGGCACCACCACCACAGCGCGCGCACAGACGCAGGCCAGCGATTCCACCCATTCGTGCCAGGCCGTTAGGCTTCAGGCGCCGCCGGTTTGACCGCCGCTTTGGCCGAACGGGACTTCGCGGCGGGACTGGCTTTGCGAGATGGGGTCGCCACCGCCTTCGTTTGGGTTGACACGGGGGCGGCGCCCGCTGGCGTGGCGGGCGAGCTCTCGGTCGGGGCGACCTGTACAGCGCTGGCGTTGGCGGCCGGCGCATTGACCGGTTGGTGAGCGATGATGAAGTCTTTGACCACCGGGTACACCATTTCGCGCCAGCGGCGGCCGCTGAAGATGCCGTAATGACCGGCGCCTTTGGCCTCGTAGTGCACCTGATGGGCTTTCGGAATACCCGTACACAAACCGTGGGCTGCAGCGGTTTGGCCAGAACCGGAGATGTCGTCGAGTTCACCCTCCACCGTCAGCAGCGCCGTGCGGGTGATGTCCTGCGGCCGGACCCGTTCGGTCTGACCCTTTTCATTTTTCACATCCCAGGTGCCCTTGACCAGTTTGAACTCCTGGAACACCGTGTTGATGGTTTCCAGGTAGTAGTCCGCGTCCATATCGAGCACCGCGTTGTACTCGTCATAAAAGGCACGGTGGCTGTCGGCGCTGGACATGTCGCCTTTGATGAGGTCCTGGAAATAGTCGTAGTGGCTGTTGGCGTGGCGGTCCGGGTTCATGGCCACGAAACCCGCGTGTTGCAGGAAGCCCGGATACACCCGGCGTCCGGCACCCGGGAAGTTGGGCGGCACCCGGTAAATCACGTTGTTCTCAAACCAGCTGTGGCTGCGCTGGGTGGCCAGGTTGTTGACCGCGGTCGGCGAGCGGCTGGCGTCGATCGGGCCGCCCATCATGGTCATGGACAAGGGCGTGGTCTCGCCCCGGCTGGCCATGAGCGAGACGGCTGCCAGCACCGGCACGGTGGGCTGGCAGACGCTCATCACATGGCAGTTGCCGTAGGTTTTCTGCAGATAGCGGATGAACTCCTGCACATAGTTCACATAGTCGTCGAGGTGAAACTCACCTTCTGACATCGGCACCAGGCGTGCGTTCTTCCAGTCGGTGATGTAGACCTTGTGGTCTTTGAGCATGGTGCGCACGGTGTCGCGCAGCAGCGTGGCGTAGTGGCCCGACAGCGGTGCCACCACCAGCACCACCGGCTGCTCCTTGAGCTTGGACAGGGTGGCCGTGTCGTCCGAGAAGCGTTTGAAGCGGCGCAACTCGCAGAATGGCTTGTTGATCTCGACGCGTTCGAAGATCGCCACGTCTACACCATCCACCGCCACGGTGCGGATGCCGAACTCCGGCTTCTCGTAGTCCTTGCCCAGCCGGTGCATCAGGTCGTAGGCCGCGGCAATGCGCTGTGCCATCGGCATATGACCGAAGGGCAGGGCCGAATTGTTGAACATCTTGGCCGCGACCTCGGCGAAGTCGGCGAAGGGCTCCATGATGGAGCGCTGGGTTTCGTACAACTGGTAAAGCATGGCGAGGTGGGAAGTGCTGGTTATGTTGCAGTGCAATATAACAGCATGTACCGGTCTGTGGGCAGGGAAAAACACCTAAATCCGTCGGCCAGATGTCACCTCGGTGAAGGCTTTCTTGCAACGCAGCGGCTGGCGTGCCGGCGGCGCGACAGGGCATCAAAAAGCCGCCCGGGTGGGCGGCTTTTATCAGAGGGGCAGCGCGCGGTTCAGATGACCTTGGCGATCGCCTGGCAGACGTAATCGATGTTCTTGCTGTTCAAGGCGGCCACACACATCCGGCCGGTATCGGTGCCGTACACGCCGAACTCGCTGCGCAGGCGCACCATTTGGTCTTTGGACAGGCCCGAGTAGCTGAACATGCCGATCTGGGTGGTGATGAAGCCCATGTCCTGCTGTACGCCGGCGTCCTTCAATCCGTCCACCAGCTTCTGGCGCATTTCCTTGATGCGAACGCGCATTTCACCCAGCTCTTTTTCCCAAAGGGCGCGCAGTTCGGGGTTGTTCAGCACGGCGGCCACCACTGCGCCACCATGGGTGGGTGGGTTGGAATAGTTGGTGCGGATGACGATCTTGAGCTGGCTGAGCACGCGGGCGGCTTCGTCCTTGTCAGAGGCCACCACCGACAAGGCACCGACGCGCTCCCCATAAAGGCTGAAGCTCTTGGAGAAGCTGGTGGAGACAAAGATGTTCAGACCGGCTGCCACGAACTTGCCAATCACGGCGCCGTCTTCGGCGATGCCGTGGCCGAAGCCCTGGTAGGCCATGTCCAGGAAGGCGGTCAGGCCCTTGGCTTTGACGACGGCGATCACCTGCTCCCACTGCGCGGTGGTGATGTCGTAGCCGGTGGGGTTGTGGCAGCAGGCGTGCAGCACCACGATGGTGCCCGGCGCGGCGGCGTTCAGGTCGGCCAGCATGCCCTCAAAATTGACCGAGCGGGTAGCGGCGTCGTAGTAGCGGTAGCTGCCCACCTCGAAGCCAGCGTTTTGAAAGATAGCGCGGTGGTTTTCCCAGCTCGGATCGCTGATCAGCACCTTGGCGTTGGGGGTGACCTTCTTGAGGAAGTCGGCGCCGATCTTCAGGCCGCCGGTGCCACCAATGGCCTGCACCGTGGCGACGCGACCGCTCTTGACCACATCGGAGTCGGCACCGAACACCAGCGCCTTGACTGCGTTGTCGTAGGCGGCGATGCCGTCAATCGGCAGGTAGCCGCGCGGAGACGGCTTGTCCATCATGGCCTTTTCGGCCGCTTGCACACACTGCAGCAGCGGCAGCTTGCCGTTGTCGTCGAAGTACACCCCCACACCCAGGTTGACTTTGTTGGGGTTGGTGTCGGCGGCGAACTGTTCGTTCAGACCCAGAATGGGGTCGCGAGGGGCCATTTCGACAGCGGAGAAAAGGGACATGCTGATGATCCGAAGGAAGTGGAAAAATAACCCCTGATTTTAGACTCCCCGGGAATGCCGGCCGCATGCCGAGCGCGCCGTGCGTACCGACTGCGCACCCATGGCAAAAGCACGTGCGCCCAAGGACGGGGCCTTGTGCGCTGAACGGCGGCAGCAAACGAACTGCAAAGCGAACAGCAAAACGTCGCCTTCGGGGCTGTTGGCCCATACGCGCGCACCTGTCTGTCTATGAGGCTTTTGTGGGAAAATCCATGAACGCGCCAGCAGGAGAGGCAAAAATCGGTCGTTTTGCGACCTTCCCTCCACCTGCGTTTGCATCCGTTGGTTCGATGGATCACCTCCAGCGCTTGTTGTTTTGTTCACCAGTCACCCAGCGCGGTCCCGTCCGCGCTTTTTTGTTTGCCGATCATGTCCATGCTCAACATCACGCTCCCCGACGGCTCCCAGCGACAGTTTCCTGGTCCGGTTACCGTGGCCGAGGTAGCCGCTTCTATCGGTACCGGTCTGGCCAAGGCTGCACTGGGAGGCAAAGTCAATGGTCGGCTGGTGGACACCAGTTACCAGATCACCGAAGACGCGCCACTGGCCATCGTCACCGCCAAGGATGCAGACGGCCTGGACATGATTCGCCACTCGACGGCCCACCTGCTCGCCTACGCCGTCAAGGAACTGTTTCCCGACGCGCAGGTGACCATCGGACCGGTCATTGACAACGGCTTCTACTACGACTTCTCGTACAAGCGCCCCTTCACGCCTGAGGACTTGGCAGCCATCGAGAAGAAGATGACCGAGCTGGCCAACAAAGACGAACCGGTGCTGCGCCGGGTGTTGCCGCGCGACGAAGCAGTGGCCCATTTCAAGGCGTTGGGCGAGCACTACAAGGCCGAGATCATTGCCAGCATCCCGGCGGGCGAAGATGTGAGCCTGTACCGGGAAGGCGGCTTTGAAGACCTGTGCCGTGGCCCGCACGTGCCCAGCACCGGCAAGCTCAAACACTTCAAGCTGATGAAAGTGGCCGGGGCCTACTGGCGCGGTGACCACCGCAACGAGATGCTGCAGCGCATTTACGGCACGGCCTGGGCGACCAAGGACGAACTGCAGCAGTACCTGACCATGCTGGAAGAGGCCGAAAAGCGCGACCACCGAAAGCTCGGCCGCGAACTCGACCTGTTCCACATCGACGAACACTCGCCAGGGACGGTGTTCTGGCATCCCAAGGGTTGGACCGTGTGGCAGGAAGTTGAGCAGTACATGCGCAAGGTCTACCGAGACAACGGTTACCAGGAGGTCAAGGGGCCGCAGATTCTGGAAAAGACCTTGTGGGAGAAGACCGGACACTGGGACAAGTACCGCGAAAACATGTTCACCACCGAGAGCGAGAAGCGTGACTACGCGCTCAAGCCAATGAACTGTCCCGGCCATCTTTTGATCTTCAAGCAAGGGATCAAAAGCTACCGCGATTTGCCTCTGCGTTACGGCGAATTTGGCGCTTGCCACCGCAATGAACCCAGTGGTGGGCTGCACGGCATCATGCGCGTGCGCGCCTTCACGCAGGACGACGGACACATCTTTTGCACCGAGGACATGATCCAGTCCGAGGTCACAGCGTTCACCACCTTGCTGCAAAAGGTGTACAAGGATTTCGGCTTCACCGACATCCTTTACCGCCTCTCGACGCGGCCGGAAAAACGCATTGGCTCTGAGGAGAGTTGGGACAAGGCCGAGGCAGCCCTGGCCGATGGCCTTCGCGCCTCAGGTTGCGAATTTGAATACTTGCCAGGGGAGGGTGCGTTCTATGGGCCGAAGATCGAGTACACGCTCAAGGATGCGCTCGGTCGCGAATGGCAGTGCGGCACCATCCAGGTAGATCCCAACATGCCCGAGCGGCTGGATGCCGAGTTTGTGGGTGAAGACGGTGCGCGTCACCGACCGGTCATGCTGCACCGGGCCATCGTGGGCAGCCTGGAGCGCTTCATCGGCATCCTCATCGAGCAGCACGCCGGTGCGCTGCCCGTGTGGCTGGCGCCTGTGCAGGTGGTGGTGGCAGGGATCACCGACGCGCAGGCCGATTACGTCAAGGACGTGGCGAAAACGCTGCAAAAACAAGGGCTTAGGGTGGAAACAGACCTGCGCAACGAAAAAATCACGTATAAAATCAGGGAGCACGCGTTGCAAAAGCTGCCGTACATCTTGGTCGTGGGCGACAAGGAAAAAGCAGCAGGCGCCGTGGCAGTGCGGGCCCGGGGCAACAAAGACCTGGGTGTCATGTCGCTGGAGGAGTTTTCCCGCCGTATCGCGACAGACGTTTCCTCCAAGGTTTGAGTTCAGCCCGATCGGAAGCCCCAGTCAGCCGAGGCGATTCGTGCGTGCGCCCGATCAGGGTTTGCATCCGCCAGTTTCGCCTGTACCAAGGAATTCACCATAGCTACCAACTTTCGCGATCGCCGCCAGCGTGAAGAGCGTGCACACCGCCTCAACCGTGAAATCATGGCGCCCGAGGTCCGTCTCAACGGACCGGAAAACGAGCCACTGGGTATCGTCAGCCTTCAGGAGGCGTTGCGCATGGCCGGTGACCTGGATGTGGACCTGGTTGAAATCGCAGCCACGGCCAGTCCGCCGGTCTGCCGTTTGATGGACTACGGTAAATTCAAGTACCAAGAGCAGAAAAAGGCGGCAGAAGCCAAGGCCAAGCAGACGGTCATCGAGATCAAGGAAATCAAGTTCCGGCCGGGTACCGACGACGGCGACTACAACATCAAGATGCGCAACATCCGTCGTTTTCTCGACGACGGTGACAAGTGCAAGATCACGCTGCGGTTCCGCGGTCGCGAGATCACCCACCAGGAGCTTGGGTTGGCGCTGCTCAACCGCATTCGCGATGAATTGGGTGATGCCATCGTGGTCGAGCAGTTTCCCAAGCTGGAAGGCCGCCAGATGATCATGATGATCGCGCCGGGCAAGAAGAAGGCGGGCAGTGGTGCGCCCAAGGTGTCGGCTGAGGCTGCGCCGTCTGTGGGCTGAAGACTGGCGTGCTGAGCAGGATTGAACCGGCGGGGTGAGTCTTCCCGACGGTTTGAGGCGGGTGGCGAGAGTCGCCCGACCCAATGGATGGTCGCAAGGCCATCCAACAAAAGTGGCTCGGGGCCACCAAGCCCGCGGAAGGTTCGCGGCGCCTCACGAGCACAATTGAAAAAGGAGCATGGAAATGCCCAAAATGAAGACCAAGAGCAGCGCGAAAAAGCGTTTTCGCGTTCGTCCGGGTGGTACCGTCAAGCGCGGTCAAGCCTTCAAACGTCACATCCTGACCAAGAAGACCACCAAGAACAAGCGCCACCTGCGCGGTGCAGTGAACGTGCATGAGACCAATATGGGTCACATGGCACAGATGCTGCCCTCGGCTGGCCTGTAATCACCGACGAACAAGGAGAACACACATGCCTCGCGTCAAACGTGGTGTCACGGCTCGCGCCCGACACAAGAAAGTTCTGGCTCTGGCCAAAGGTTTCCGCGGTCGCCGCGGCAACGTCTTCCGCATTGCCAAACAGGCGGTGATGAAGGCGGGTCAGTACGCATACCGCGACCGCCGTACCAAGAAGCGCGTGTTCCGCCAGCTGTGGATCGCGCGTATCAACGCCGGTGCACGCGCTTGCGGCCTGACGTACAGCCAGTTCGCCAATGGCCTGAAGAAGGCACAGATCGAGATCGACCGCAAGGTCCTGGCCGATCTGGCTGTCAACGACGTCGCTGCTTTCAACAGCATCGTGGAGCAGGTCAAAGCCAAGCTGGCCGCTTGATTCACGACCGTCACCGGTGCTCCGGCACCCGGTGACCGCGTCGCTCAAAGGGGTTGAGGCTTGAGGGATTCCCTCGTGGCGCTCAGCCCCTTTTTTCTTTTCCAGCATAAGACACACATGAACGAGTTGGACGCACTGGTCGAGAGCGCGCGTGGCGCGTTTGCGCAAGCCGCCACCCCTGCCGATCTGGAAAACGCCAAGGCGCAGTACCTGGGCAAGTCGGGTCGCATCACCGAAATGATGAAGGGCATGGCAAGCCTGTCGGTCGAGGAGAAAAAGACCCGCGGTGCGGCGATCAACCTGGCCAAGCAGGCGGTCGAAGCAGCGCTGACGGAGCGCCGCCAGGCCCTGGCCGATGCCGAGCTGCAGCTGCAGCTGCGGGCCGAGGCGCTGGACGTGACCTTGCCCGGCCGTGCGCGGGGGCAGGGTGGTCTGCATCCGGTGTCGCTGACCATGGAGCGGCTCGAAGCGATCTTTGGTTCCATGGGCTTCGAGGTCGCGCAGGGTCCCGAGATCGAGGCGGACTGGTTCAATTTCACGGCTCTCAACACGCCGGAGGACCATCCGGCGCGGTCGATGCACGACACCTTCTATGTGGAAGGTGGCAGCGAGAACTCGGCGGGTGGGGCCCCGAATCTGCTGCGTACCCACACCAGCCCGGTGCAGGTGCGGCATGCGCTGGCCCATGTGCAGCAGCACCGCGCGCGCATGGAAGCCGGTGAGCCCATGCCGGAAATCCGCGTCATCGCGCCTGGCCGTACCTACCGGGTGGACAGCGATGCCACCCACTCGCCTATGTTCCACCAGTGTGAAGGCCTGTGGATCGGTGAGAACGTGAGCTTCAAGGATCTGAAGTTCCTGTTTACCGAGTTCTGCCGCACCTTCTTCGAACGCGACGATCTGGTGCTGCGTTTCCGCCCCAGCTTCTTCCCGTTCACCGAGCCGAGCGCTGAAATTGACATCCAGTTCCAGAGCGGTCCGCTGGCCGGACGCTGGCTGGAAGTGGCCGGCTCTGGCCAGGTTCATCCGACCGTGGTGCGCAACATGGGGCTGGACCCCGAGAAGCACATCGGCTTCGCCTTCGGCATGGGGCTGGACCGCTTCACCATGCTGCGCTACGGCGTCAACGATCTGCGCCTGTTTTTCGACGGCGACCTGCGCTTCCTCTCGCAGTTCCGTTGAGCCGGCCGCTGAGCTGGCGTCACCCGATCAGAATAGAAGACGAACATGCAATTTCCGGAATCCTGGCTGCGCGAATTCTGCAACCCGCCGCTCTCCACCCAGCAACTGGCCGATACCCTGACCATGGCGGGTCTTGAGGTGGAAGAGTTGCGCCCGGTGGCGCCGCCCTTCACCCGTGTGGTGGTTGGTGAAATCAAAGAAGCCGTCCAGCACCCCAATGCCGACCGCCTGCGCGTTTGCCAGGTGGACGTGGGGCAGGGCGCGCTGCTGAACATCGTCTGCGGTGCGCCCAATGCGCGCGCTGGTATTCGCGTGCCTTGTGCGCTGGTGGGTGCCGAGCTGCCGCCGGGTGAAGATGGCAAGCCCTTCCTGATCAAGCTGGGCAAGCTGCGCGGCGTTGAAAGCCAGGGCATGCTGTGCTCGGCGCGCGAGCTGCGGTTGTCTGAAGACCACGGTGGCCTGATGGAACTGACGGCCAACGCGCCGATCGGCCAGGACATTCGCCAGCACCTGAATCTCGATGACACCCTGTTCACCCTCAAGCTCACGCCCAACCTGGCGCACTGCCTGAGCGTGTACGGCGTGGCGCGCGAAGTGGCGGCGCTGACGGGCGCACCGCTTTGCACGCCGGGCTTTCCGGCCGTGGCCACCGGCAGCCACGAGCGGCTGCCGGTGAAAGTGAACGCTCCCGACCTGTGCGGCCGTTTCTCGGGTCGCATTGTGCGCCACGTGAACACCCGTGCTGCCACCCCGCAGTGGATGGTGGATCGCCTGGCCCGCTGCGGCCAGCGCAGTGTGACCGCGCTGGTGGACATCTCCAACTACGTGATGTTCGAGTTCGGCCGTCCCTCGCACATCTTTGATCTCGACAAAATCCACGGCGCGCTCGACGTGCGCTGGGGCCGTGCTGGCGAGCAGCTCAAGCTGCTCAACGGCAACACCGTCACGGTCGATGGCGAGGTGGGCGTGATCGCCGACGACCAGCAGGTCGAGTCGCTGGCCGGCATCATGGGTGGCGACGCCACCGCCGTGTCCGACGACACGCGCCACATCTATATCGAGGCCGCCTTCTGGTGGCCCAAGGCCATTGCTGGCCGTTCGCGCCGCTACAACTTCAGCACCGACGCCGGTCACCGTTTCGAGCGTGGCGTGGACCCGCAGCTGACGGTGGAGCACATCGAACGCATCACCCAGCTGGTGCTGGACATCTGTGGCACGCCCGAAACGGTGTGCGGCCCGATCGACGACCAGGTGGTGAACCTGCCGCAACCCCAGCCCGTCACGCTGCGCGTGGCCCGTGCGGCAAAGGTCATCGGCATGCCGCTGACGCAAGCCCAGTGCGCCGATGCGCTGGGCCGACTCGGTCTGGCGCTGACACAGGCCGATGGCCTGATCACCGTGACCCCACCGTCCTACCGCTTCGACCTGCAGATCGAGGAGGACCTGATCGAGGAGGTCGCCCGGCTGGTGGGGTACGACGCGCTGCCGCACTCCCCTCCACTGGCGCCGGTAGTGCCGCAGTCGCGGCTGGAGTCGCAGCGCAGCCCCTTCGCCGTGCGCCGCCTGCTTGCCGGTCTGGGTTATCAGGAAACCATCAACTACAGCTTCGTGGAAGAGCGCTGGGAGCGCGAGCTGGCCGGCAACACCGACCCGATTCGCCTGCTCAACCCGATCGCCAGCCAGATGAGCGTCATGCGCTCCTCGCTGCTGGGCAGCCTGGTAGCGGTGCTCAAGTTCAACCTCGACCGCAAGGCGCAGCGGGTGCGCCTGTTCGAACTGGGGCGCGTGTTCCGCAAGGATGCCCGCGTCCCCGACAGCGTGACCACCGTGGCCGGTTTTGACCAGCCCATGCATGTGGCCGGTCTGGCCTATGGCGGTGTCGACAGTTTGCAGTGGGGTAGTGCTGACCGGGCGGTCGACTTCTTCGACGTCAAAGGTGACGTGCAGGCCTTGCTGGCACCGCGGCAACCGGTGTTCCAGCCTGCCGACCATCCTGCCATGCACCCTGGTCGCTGCGCCAGCGTCTGGCTGGGCGAGCGCTGCATCGGCCACGTCGGTGAGCTGCACCCCCGGTGGCGCCAGGGTTATGACCTGGCACAGGCGCCGGTGTTGTTCGAACTTGCGCTGGACGCTGTGCTGCTGCGTGAAGTGCCAGTGCTGAAAGCGGTCAGCCGCTACCAGCCGGTGGAGCGCGACATCGCCATCGTCGTCAAGGAGACGGTCACCCACGCTGCGGTCATGGAGGCGATCCGCGCCGTGGGCAGTGTGCTGCTGCGCGATGTGGTGCTGTTTGATGTTTACCGTCCGCATCGCAAGCCCGATGGCAGCACCATCGCTGGCCTGGCGGCTGACGAGAAGAGCCTGGCACTTCGCCTGACGCTTGTTGGCCAGGACGCCACGCTGACCGACGACGACATTGACACGGCGATTGCGGTACTGCTGACTTCGTTGAGCGTGCGGGTCTCGGCGCGCTTGCGCTGATGAAGAACGGGCAGGCTATCGGTCATCCGTACTTGCCTGTACCCTTTCAGATCTCTCCCGCGTCTTTCTCTGCTGCCGACACCCCAAGCGGCATGGGCCCATCCCCTCTAGGAGCACAACGACATGGATTTGGCTGTGGAAAGCCTGGAAACGCCGGCCCTGACCAAAGCGCAGCTGGCGGAATTGCTGTTCGACCAGATTGGCCTGAACAAGCGAGAGTCCAAGGACATGGTCGATGCTTTCTTCGACCTTGTCACCGAGAGTCTGGTGCAAGGAACCGATGTCAAAATTTCGGGTTTTGGCAACTTTCATATCCGTACCAAGGCGGCCCGGCCTGGTCGCAACCCGCGTACCGGTGAGCCTGTGGCGATCCAGGCGCGTCGTGTTGTCACCTTTCATGCCAGCCCCAAGCTCAAAGAGCAGGTGCAGGCTACAGCCAACGGCCAGTAGCCTGCGCGGCAGGAGGCATCGCAGCGACCAGCTGCTGGGAAAACAACCCATGCGGGCCTGCTTTTGAGGACTGCAGCCCGTACCACAGCCAGAAAAACAAGGTCGAAGTGGGTCACTTACCCCCCCGTTGCAGCCGATATGCTCCTGCTGCTCAGGCCTCCCGGTCACCGCGGTTCGGCTTGCGGCAGACAGCCTCGTGGTCAGCTCAACAGCCTATCGTTCCGGATCAGCTTCGAGTAAATTCGAACATCTGGTTTGTACTGCCTTGATTTGCATGGAAAAAACGCTACCGCCGATCCCAGCCAAACGCTATTTCACCATTGGTGAAGTGGGTGAGCTGTGTGGCGTCAAACCGTATGTACTGCGCTACTGGGAGCAGGAGTTCACCCAGTTGCGACCCATGAAGCGCCGCGGCAATCGGCGCTACTACCAGCACCACGAGGTGCTCATGATTCGTCGCATCCGTGAGCTGCTTTACGACCAAGGCTTCACCATCAGTGGTGCACGCAACCAACTCCAGGAGCACTTGCCTGCGGAGCGCTCAGAGCGTCATCGCAAGCTCGGCGAGTTTGAACAAGTGGCGACCGATGCTTCGGCAAACGCTTCGGCTGCAGGTACTGCACTGACGGGCTTGAACGCCGATGAGTGGGTCGAGGCCAAACCATCGGCAGCTTCCATGGGCACCAGTCTTGCGGGCGCTCGCCAGCAAACCGCAGGTGTGCATGGGCATACCCTGCGTGATGAGCTTATCGAAATCCGCAAGCTGCTGGACGAACTCGTCTGAAACACGTTTGCACGCTATAATTCAAAGCTTGTCGGCGTGTAGCGCAGCCTGGTAGCGCACTTGCATGGGGTGCAAGGGGTCGCGAGTTCGAATCCCGCCACGCCGACCATTGACATCAAGGACTTAGCTTCGAAAGGGGCTAAGTCCTTTTTTCATTCTACCGTTGGCGACCTCGCTGGTTAACGTTTGGTCATTGTTTGCTGAACCCTTCTGGGTATGTGCAGCGCTTCGGGCGATTGCTTCATGCGCCGCAGTATCAGAGTGTTTGGACGGATGCGGTAGGCTGCGGGCGCACATTGGGTGCCATGCAGCACTATGCAACTCAAGCCGTCCATTCTCTTGACCGTACAGCGGCTGCGCGAAACCGTGCCGCGCTGAGTGCCAGTCTTCGTGTCGCATCAACCTAAGGGCCCCGATGGCCACTTCAAATTCCCCCACCTGTGGCCACCCCAAATTCCCCCAGGCAAGACGGCCGGATTATGACGACTCGGGGTTGATGGCAATGCGAGCGGCGGCCTCTTTGAGGCGGTAGCTCTTGCCCTCGAACTCCAGCATCGCGCAGCGGTGCATGAGGCGATCCAGGATGGTGCTGGCCATGGTGGCGTCGCCCAGGTATTTGCCCCAGTCCTGCACCACCCGGTTGGAAGTGATGACGATGGCTCGGCGCATCTTGTAGCGCTGGTGCACGATGGCCTGCAGGACTTCGGCGGCGTGCTCGCTGATGCGCCTTGCCAGGAACAGGTCATCGAGGATGAGCAAGTCCGGTGCGACCCAGTCCTTGAGCAGCTCGGTGCGCTCTGCAGTACTGGCCAACGCGTAACGGGCAAACTCGGTATCGGCTTCCAGGTAACGCACGTCATATCCCTGCAAGGTCGCCTGGTAGGCCACGGCCTTGGCCACATGGCTCTTGCCGGTGCCGGGCTTGCCAATGATCAACGCGTTGGCGCCCTCGCCGATGAACTTCAGGGTGTGCAACTCGAAGCAGGCACTGCGCGGCAGCTTCGGATTGAAACGCCAGTCAAAGTCGGCCAGGCTGACCTTCTCGTCCAGACCCGAGCGTTTGTAGCGGCGCTCCATCAGGCGCGTGCGCCGGCGGTCGAGCTCGTCCTGCAGCATGGCGGCAAAGGTCTGCAGGAAGGGCTCCTGGGCAGCCTGGGCCTGCATCAGCCGGGTGGGCAATGTCTGGGCCATGCCCGAGAGGCGCAGCTCGCGCAGCGCACGTTCGATCTCGACCATGTTCATGCCCGACCTCCTTGTGTGTCGGCGTTCGTGGCGGCAGTGGTGGCCGCAGCGGCGTGGGCGAACAGATCGCCGTATTCATCAGCATCGCGGATGAGCGCATGCTGCTGGGTCAGCGCCGTTGTGCTCGCCTTCTCGCCAGCCTGGCTGCCAGCATCCATGGCATCGACCGCCTGGGCAAAGACGCGCTCGGTCAGGGCCAGCACCCGTTTGTAGCTGTAGATGCCCTGCTCCAGGGCCTGGGCGCAGGCGGCGTTGACGCAGTGGGCCGGGTAGCGCCGATGCAGGTTCACGATGCCCCAGAGCTTGCGCTGGCCCACTCGTCCCTCGATGGCAAAGAGCAGCCGGCACAGCCTGGCGGCGTGCTCTCCGATCTGGTCGGCCTGGTGCAGGATATGACGGGTCTCGCGCGAGGGATTGAACACCCGCTCGTCCATGGGCAGCACCACCGTGCCGGGGCGTTCGGCCCTGGCATGGGTGCGCAGCAAGGCGCCTGAGGCCATATTCCGGATCTCGATGCGCTGGGCGTAGATGCGCACCAGCACCTTCGATCCAATGGCAGCCGGGCGCGCGGCGTAGCTGCTGTGATCCACCCGCACGCAACTGTCGTCGCAGACGGTTCGCTCAGCCTCGCTGAAGTACTGCATGCCCAGCAGCGGCAAGGGTTTGAGGTGAGCGCGCTCCGCCTCGAACATGGCCTGCACCTGGCGCCGCTCGGTGCCGTGGATGCGCTTGGCCGCCCAGTTCTTCTCCCAGTGCGCCAGGAACTCGTTCTGCTCCTCGATGGACTCAAAGCGCCGGCCCTTCAAGGCCGTTGCCTGGGTGTGGCCAATGGCGTGCTCGACCGTGCCCTTGCGGTTGGGGTCGCGCACCCGCGCCGGGTCGGCCACCACACCGTAGTGCGCCAGGGTGGCGGCGTAGACCCGGTTGAGATCGGGCTCGTACAGGTCGGGTTTGATGACGCCTTCCTTGAGGTTGTCCAGCACCACGTACTGCGGACAGCCGCCGAAGTAGCGAAAGGCCCGCTCGTGCAGTTCGGCCCAGATCTGGTGGCTGGACTTCCAGACCACGCACCGGAAACTGGCGCGCGAGTGGCGCAGCGTGGCCACGAACAGGCGCGGCTTGCGGTACCGGTCGGTGCCCGGCACCCGGGTCGGTGCGCCTTCGCCATAGTCCACCTGCATCTCCTCGCCGGGCAGGAAACTCAGACGGTCGAACTGCTCGGGCTCCTTGTGACGCAGCTTGGCCACGAAGCGCTTGACCGAGTTGTACTGGCCGGCAAAACCGTGCTGGTCTACCAAGTCCTGGAAGATGGCCGTGGCGTTGCGCTTGAGGCGCAACTGCGCTTCGATGAACTCGCGGTGGGGTTCACACAGGGAGGTGGCCACCGGCACGGGAGTCGGTGGCCAGGGTGGGGGAATTTGAACGGCCACGGCCTCAGAGCCGGTGGCCACCCCGGGGGAATTTGCCTGCTCTGCCTCCCAGCGGCGCTGGTAGCTCCTGACCGTCTTGCGGTCGATTCCGGTGATGCGAGCGATCTCTCGCTGGGTGCTGCCGCGCTCGAGCAGCGTGTAGACGGTGGCCCGTTGGTTGGGTTTCAAGACATTCACTCCTTGGCCTTCCCTCGGGGAAGACCGGATCGATGTCCTGCCAACAGGTGCCAGCGGCGCCAGCGTTTACCTCCTGTCCCCGATCAACTCAGGTGGGGGAGTTTGAGGTGGCCATCAGTGGGGGAATTTGGGTGGCCGCCGGGGCTAAGGGACGGTGGCCCCCCAAAAAGTGTGACCGGGACCGGGAAAGATGGGCTTCCGTGCGGAAGTACAGACCGGGAAACGGACTTAACCGATTGGCCGGGGTCAGTGCCAAGCGTTTGCTTCGCGCTGCGAGGCAAAGGTTGCGCTCTCCCTGATCGCGTCAGGACCACAGCCTATCGTGGTGTCTTGGGGTGCCGTGGAAAGTCTGTGGGGCCTGGCGCGGGGCCGGAATGGGGCCGATTCGGGCAGACAAGGGCAAAAAAAGCCACCGCAGTGGTGGCTTTTAGAGAGAACAGCTGTGTTTAACAGCTAAACAATACTATAGTGGTGCCCAAGAGAGGACTCGAACCTCCACGCCTCTCGGCGCTAGTACCTGAAACTAGTGCGTCTACCAATTCCGCCACCTGGGCATCTCAGGAAAGACGTTAGTATAGCACCAAAAATTGAAAAGACAGATCTTGAACGAAAAAAACAATTTGCTTGCCGAGTTCGTCGGCGTCGTGTCCGGGCACCGCGATGGGCACGGTTTTGTGGTGAGGGACGACGGACAGCCTGACATCTACTTGCCGTCTAACGAAATGCGCGCGGTGTTGCACAAGGACCGTGTCAAGGCCCGTATCGTGCGGGTCGACCGCAAGGGGCGTCCCGAGGGACGGGTGACTGAGATCATCGAACGCTCCAGCACGCCGATCATCGGCAGGTTGCTGCAGGAAAGTGGGGTGTGGCTCGTCGCACCCGAAGACAAGCGTTACGGTCAGGATGTGCTGATCCCCAAAGGAGCCACTGGTGCGGCTCAGCCTGGCCAAGTGGTCGTGGTTGAATTGACGGAGCCTCCTGCGCTGTTTGGTCAACCGGTGGGTCGTGTCAAAGAGGTGCTGGGTGACATTGATGACCCTGGCATGGAGATTGAAATCGCGGTGCGCAAGTACGGCGTGCCATATGTGTTTTCTGACGCAGCCCAGGCGCAAGCACGCGCACTGCCGAACCACGTTCGGCCGCAGGATCAGCGTCTGCGGGTAGATCTGCGCGACGTGCCTCTGGTGACGATTGACGGGGAGGATGCTCGTGACTTTGACGATGCCGTGTACTGCGAGCCTGCTCGTGTGGGGCGTGGCAAGGGTTGGCGTCTGCTGGTGGCCATTGCCGATGTGAGTCACTATGTGCAGACGGGCTCTGCGATCGACATCGATGCGTATGACCGTGCCACCTCGGTGTACTTTCCGCGTCGTGTCATCCCCATGCTGCCGGAGAAACTCTCCAATGGTTTGTGCTCGCTCAACCCGGGTGTGGAGCGGCTGTGCATGGTGTGCGACATGTTGATCAATGCCAAGGGGGAGATCCACGCCTACCAGTTTTACCCGGCGGTTATGTTCAGCCATGCGCGTTTGACCTACACCGAGGTGGCTGCCGTATTGCAAGACACACGAGGTCCCGAGGCGCTCAGCCGCCAGTCCCTTGTGCCTCATTTGCTGAACCTCCATGATGTTTACCGTGCACTGATGATGGCTCGCACCGTGCGTGGGGCCGTGGACTTTGAGACAGTGGAAACACAGATCGTCTGCGATGAATCGGGGCGCGTTGAAAGGATCGTGCCGCGCACCCGCAACGATGCGCATCGGCTGATCGAGGAAGCCATGCTCGCAGCCAATGTGTGTTCTGCGGATTTCATTGGTTGCAACCAGCATGCCGGACTGTTCCGTGTGCACGAGGGTCCTACACCCGAGAAGCAGGAGACTTTGCGCAACTACCTCAAGGCCATGGGCGTGCCGCATACGCTCAGTGATCGGCCTCATCCGTCGGAGTTTCAGAAGATCGCCGCGTCGACCAAAGAACGGCCTGAAGCAGCGCAAATTCACAGCATGTTGTTGCGCTCCATGTCGCAGGCCTTGTACACACCGGTCAACGAAGGGCATTTCGGCCTCGCCTTTGAGGCGTATACCCACTTCACCAGCCCCATTCGCCGTTACCCTGACTTGCTGGTGCATCGCGTCATCAAGGCTATCCTGGCGAACCAGCGCTACCATCTGCCGGCCTTGCCAAAACCCGGTGATGCGCACGCGAAGTTGAGCAAACGCCTGGCCAGCCGCAGCAGACTGGTGCAAGAGCCAGCCAGGGAGCTCTCGCAAGAGATACTGGCCTGGCAGGCCGCAGGGCTGCACTGCAGCGCCAGTGAGCGCCGAGCCGATGAGGCCAGCCGCGACGTCGAGGCGTGGCTCAAGTGCAAATACATGCGCGAGCATCTGGGCGAAGATTTTGCAGGTGTGGTGACATCGGTCGCCAACTTTGGTCTCTTCGTGACGCTCGATGCAATGTTCGTTGAGGGCTTGGTGCATATCACCGAGCTGGGGGGTGAGTATTTCCGCTTCGATGAAGCGCGCCAGGAGTTGCGCGGTGAGCGGACCGGCATCCGTTACGCGCTGGGTTCGCGTGTTCGAGTGCAGGTCAGCCGAGTGGACCTCGATGGACGACGCATCGACTTTCGTCTGATTTCTGACGAGGACGAGCTGCTGTTGCGTGCCATGCGCGACAAGGCGGGTGAGCCGCCAGGGCCAGCAGCTGGCCGGTCTCGTCGCGCAAAGGCCACTGCCGCGAAACGCGGTCCAGGTGTCGTTGCGACCGATACCGATATGCCGTTGCGCGGTGATCCGAACGCCCGAGCTCCATCCCCGCGCGCCGACGCGCGTGGGGCCAGCGGCAAGGCGCGCAAAAGTCGCCGCTGAACGGGCAAAGACCAACGAACCGATTGGGATGCAACGTCCGCATCGCATGCCCTCACACCACCATGCAAGTTTTGATTTTTCTGCTGGAAACGCTGTTTTTCTTTCTCATTGGCGCCTGTTTGCTGCGCGCCTGGATGAACCACCTGCGCCTGCAAATGTCCGGGCAGCCCGGCCGCTTCGCTGTGGCCGTTACCGACTGGCTGGTGCGCCCTGTGCGTCGTTGGTTACCTCGTGCGTTGGCACAAAGCCGCTGGGATTGGGGCAGTCTGGTGGCAGCCGTCCTGCTGGCGCAGGCCTACGCCGGCCTGTCGCTTCTGTTGCACAGCACGGCTGGCGCGATGCCGATGAACCCCTTGCCGGTGTTGCTGCTGCTGGCCTTGCGCATGTTGCTGCGGGTTTTGCTGCAAGGTGCGATGTTCCTTTTGTTGGCCTACGCGGTGTTGTCCTGGGTGCAGCCGCAGTCACCGCTGCACGCGACGCTGGACCGTCTGTGCGAGCCCTGGGTCCGTCCGCTGCGCCGCTGGCTTCCTTTGGTGGGTGGCGTCGACTTGTCGGTGCTGGTGTTGCTGATCGTGCTGCAGATCGGACTGATCATGCTCGGTTGATAGACAATAAGGCGTGTGCTGGATTCGACCTCCCCGGGGGCTGAGCACCCCAAGGCGGATGGGCCCCACGAGCAGTCAACAGCACGGGCCTTCGTTTCCTTGATGCCCTTTGGCTGGGCGCCATTTTTTGAAGTCGGTTTCCGTACACACCTTCTGGCTGTCAGGCTGTGAAGTTGCGGGCCAGGCGATCAGCGGTCAGCGTGGGGTCCCGCCCCCTCTGCTGGCACCGTGTCAGCCAATGCTCGGCCGCCTGACCATGACGCCAGACGGCTCGCGCCACTTTCTGCAACGCGGGCTCTTCGGCCTCGCCAGCCACCAGTGCGGCTGCAATCATGCCGGCCAGCACATCGCCCGTGCCAGCAGTGGCCAGCAAGGCATTGCCGCTGGAGTTGATGAGCGGCGTTTGTCCGGGCGCCGTGATCACCGAACCGGCTCCTTTGAGGACACAGACAGCGCCCAGTCGTTCGCTCATTGCCTGCGCTGCCTGTAGGCGGTTGCGCATCACGTCGGCGGTATCCGTACCCAGCAGCCGGGCAGCCTCCAGGGGGTGCGGTGTCAATACTGTGGTCTGACCGAGCAAACAGCGCCGTTGCAGGGCTGCCTGCATGTCCTTGTCGCGCGCCAGCTGGTTAAGCCCGTCGGCATCCAGCACGAGTTGTGAGGCACCTGCCATGACCTGCGGCAGCCATGCGGCCACGGCTTCTCCGCCTCCACAGCCGCAGACGATGCAGGCTTTTGTGAACCCCTCATCGGCGAGCAAGGCGCCCGGGTGGCGAAGCATCAGCTCCGGGCAGACTGGATCCCACACAGCCGAATGGGGCGCGCCATCCGCGTCCAGCAAAGCCAGGTAGACCCGGCCCGCTCCAGCGTGCAAGGCAGCCCGAGCGGCCAAGACTGCGGCCCCGGTCATACCAGCGCCGCTGGGCTCCATGCCTTGCCCCCCCAGAACCCTGACGTCGCCATGTGTGCCCTTGTGACTGGCGTGCACGCGATGTTCCAATACTGCCGATGGCAAGCTTCCGTAAAGCAGCGCATCGGCAGCCAGGTCTTCGGGTCTTGTCACCCCCAGATCGTCAAGCCACACAGTACCCGACTGATCGCGCCCGTCGGCAGTGAACAAGCCGGGTTTGAGGGTGAGCAATGACAAAGTGTGGCGTGTACCCGGCAGTGGTCGGGTCCGCGTTCCCAGGCAAAACTGGCCGGTATCGGCGTTCAATCCCGAGGGCAAGTCGACACACAACACGGTGGCATGGGTGTCTTGCAGGTGTTGCAGGTACAGGGCCATGTCGCCCTCTGGCGGTCGCACCGAACCGATGCCCAGCAAGGCATCGAGAATCAGATCCACGTCAGCCGGGGGCCGGGTCGTGAAGTGCACACCCGCGGCATGCGCCTGAGCCAAAGCCCATTGGGCGTCTGGTGGCAGCGGCCTGTCATTGACCAGGTGGGTGACCACGATCTGGGGCATTCCCGCTGCCGCTGCTGACCACTGGTGCAGGTGGGTGGCTGCCACCAGACCGTCGCCACCATTGTTACCCGGTCCGCAAGCCACCCAGATCGTGCGCGCATGGGGTGCGATAGCCCGCGCCAGCCGAGCCACAGCCAGCCCTGCGCGGGCCATCAGCCCATGTTCATCCGTTTGCTTCGCAGCCACTTCCTCCAGCCGGCGTGTGCGGGAAGTGCCCAACAGCGCGTGCGGCGAGTCATATTCGATACGGTGCATGGTGTGTCTTTTCAGCCCGTTGCCCTGCCGAGATGGCACCATGGGGACGCTCGGCCTGACGGCTCAGGACATCGGGATGAGACTGCCACGGGCACTGCTCGCCGCGGCATCCAGAGTCCAGGACAGCCTGCTCCGGCGCCTGATATAATCGACAGGCTTTGCATTTGCAGGTGACATGATCGTCGGCAAGCGCACAAGCATATTCGCAAACTGGTCCAACCGGGTGTCGTCGACAGGTGATGTGCATCATGCCCGCCTTGATCGATCGATCGGGACCAGATTTAAGACTCAACCTCTGGAAAGAAAATTCATGTCCGTCTCCATGCGCGAAATGCTGGAAGCCGGTGTCCACTTTGGACACCAGACCCGCTTCTGGAACCCCAAGATGGCTCCGTACATCTTTGGCCATCGCAACAAAATCCACATCGTCAACCTTGAGAAAACGCAGCCCATGTTTGAGGAGGCTGCCAAGTTCGTCAAGCAACTGTCGGCCAACCGGGGGACTGTGCTCTTCGTCGGCACCAAGCGTACTTCGCGCGACATCGTGGCGCAAGAAGCACGCCGTGCTGGTGTGCCGTTTGTTGACCAGCGTTGGCTCGGCGGCATGTTGACCAACTTCAAAACCGTCAAGACTTCCATCAAGCGCCTCAAAGAAATGCAGGCCCAAAAGGAAGCCGGGCTGGACAACATGAGCAAGAAAGAGCAACTCATGTTTGCTCGCGAGATGGAGAAGCTCGAAAAAGACATCGGCGGCATCCAGGACATGACCGCGCTGCCAGATGCCATCTTTGTGATTGACGTGGGTTTCCACAAGATCGCCGTGTCTGAAGCCCAGAAGCTGGGCATTCCGCTGGTGGGCGTCGTCGATACCAACCACTCGCCAGTTGGTATTGATTATGTGATCCCCGGTAACGATGACTCGGCCCGCGCGGTGGCTTTGTACGCGCGTGGCATGGCTGACGCCGTGCTGGATGGTCGTGCCCATGCTGCGACCGATGTGGTCAAAGCGGCTGCTCCTGAAGGCAGCGACGAGTTCGTCGAAGTCACTGCCTGACCGTCGTTCGCCTGTTCAAGAGGGGCTCGTGCAGCCCCTTTTTCGTAGGCGATCCGCCTTTACAAATCGCTGGCGCCCCCAAATTCGGGTGTGCTGTCTATGGAGAACTGAAATGGCAATTACCGCAAGCATGGTGGCCGAACTGCGCGCCAAAACCGATGCACCGATGATGGAGTGCAAAAAAGCCCTGACCGAAGCCGACGGCGACATGGTCAAGGCGGAAGAGCTGTTGCGAATCAAGCTGGGTACCAAGGCTGGCAAGGCTGCCAGCCGCGTCACGGCCGAAGGCGTGGTCGCCGCCTTCATCAGCGGAACAACGGGTGCGTTGATCGAGGTCAACTGCGAAACGGACTTCGTGACCAAGAACGACAGCTTTCTGGCCCTGGCCAATGCCGCCGCAAAACTGGTTGCAGAGCACAACCCGGCCGACTTGGCGGCGTTGGGAGCCTTGCCGTACGAGCAGGATACCTTCGGCCCTACCCTGGAAGATGTGCGCAAGGGTCTGATTGGAAAAATCGGCGAGAACATGTCTTTCCGCCGTTTTCAGCGTTGGGCCAACGGTGGCCAACTGGCGGCCTACTTGCACGGAACCCGCATTGGTGTGGTCGTCGAGTTCGACGGCGATGCCGTTGCTGCCAAAGACGCGGCCATGCATGTGGCTGCCATGAAGCCTGTGTCGCTGACGTCTGCTGATGTGCCCGCAGAACTGATCGAGCGCGAGCGCTCGGTCGCGGCTGCCAAGGCTGCCGAATCCGGCAAGCCGGCTGACATCGCGGCCAAGATGGTGGAAGGCTCGGTGCAGAAATACCTCAAAGAGGTTTCCTTGCTCGACCAGGTGTTTGTCAAGGCGGCCGACGGCAAGCAGACGGTGGGTGCTTATCTCAAGGGCGCCAGCACCCAGGTCAAGGGCTTCACTCTGTTTGTGGTGGGTGAAGGCATCGAGAAGAAGGTGGACGACTTTGCCGCTGAAGTTGCCGCTCAGGTGGCGGCTGCCAAAGGCGGTTGACGCTCTCAGGGTTTGCAGCTTCGCCAACCATCCCGACGGGCCGCAAGGCCCGTTGTCACATTCAGGGGGTGCCGCTCAAGCGGCAGGGTGCCATCAGGCGCGGCTTTTTGTGTCGCCATGCTGTAGGCGCGCTGGTGGGGTGCCGGGCGTGGCTACACTTGTCATGTGCCGACCTATCAAAGCAATTGTGGATGCGAGTAAATGCCAGCTTATAAAAGGATACTGTTGAAGTTGTCAGGTGAAGCCTTGATGGGTGATGACGCCTTCGGCATCAATCGGGCCACCATTGAGCGCATGGTGAGGGAGATTGCCGACGTGACCCGATTGGGGGTTGAAGTGGCGATCGTGATCGGTGGTGGCAACATCTTCCGCGGTGTGGCGGGTGGCGCGGTGGGCATGGACCGGGCCACCGCCGACTACATGGGTATGCTGGCGACGGTGATGAACTCGCTGGCCTTGGCCGATGCCCTGAACAAGACCGGTGTGGTTGCGCGTGTGATGTCGGCGATCTCGATTGAACAGGTGGTTGAGCCGTATGTGCGCCCCAAGGCTTTGCAGTACCTTGAGGAAGGCAAGGTGGTGATTTTTGCGGCCGGTACCGGGAACCCGTTTTTCACCACCGACACAGCCGCCGCCTTGCGGGGGGCTGAGGTGGGGGCCGAGGTCGTGCTCAAGGCGACCAAAGTCGACGGGGTGTACACAGCCGACCCCAACAAGGACCCCAAGGCCACCCGCTATGCTTCCCTGAGCTTTGACCAGGCGATGTCACAGAATCTTCAGGTGATGGATGCCACCGCGTTTGCACTCTGCCGTGACCAGAAACTGCCCGTCAAGGTGTTTTCGATTTTCAAGTCTGGCGCCTTGCGCAAGGTTGTGCTCGGCGGCGACGAGGGTACCCTCGTCCATGTGTGACAGGACAGCCCGCCGTACCGAACTGGAACCCATGTTGGAGAACGTTACATGAGCATTGCTGAGATCCGCCAGACCGCTGAGCACAAGATGCAACAGTCGCTGGAAGCCCTCAAGGGTCACTTGTCCAAGGTGCGCACCGGGCGCCCAAACCCCGCGATCCTCGATACTGTGATGGTGGAGTACTACGGTTCCATGCTGCCCATCTCGCAAGTTGCCAACCTCAGTCTCCTGGATGCGCGAACCATCGGCGTGGCTCCTTGGGAGAAGGGTATGGGCGCCAAAATCGAAAAGGCGATTCGCGAATCCGATCTCGGCTTGAACCCGCAAAGCCAGGGCGATCTGATCCGCGTACCGATGCCGCCCATGACCGAGGAGCGCCGAAAGGAACTGACCAAGGTCGTGCGCCAGGAGGGTGAACAAGCCAAGATCGCTGTTCGCAACCTTCGACGCGATGCGAACGAGCACGTCAAGAAGCTGGTCAAGGACAAACTGGCCTCCGAGGACGACGAGCGCCGCTCCACCGACGATATCCAGAAGCTCACCGACCGCATGATCGCCGAGGTGGATCGGCTGGTGGCTGCCAAAGAGCAGGACATCATGGCGGTTTGATGCCGTTGGTGTCCATGCCTGCTCCCCCCCAGCCTGCGCAACAGCGATTGCCGCGACATGTGGCCATCGTGATGGATGGCAATGGACGCTGGGCGCAAAAACGGTTTCTGCCGCGCGTCGCTGGTCATCGCCAGGGTGTTGAGGCCTTGCGGCGAACCGTGCAAGCCTGTATGGACCGCGGTGTCCGGGTGCTGACGGTTTTTGCGTTTTCATCCGAAAACTGGAGCAGGCCGCCAGAGGAAGTGTCGGGGCTCATGGAATTGCTCGCCATGGCCTTGGGCCGCGAAGTGCCCAGGCTGCATGAAAGTGGCGTGCAATTGCATTTTCCGGGCGAGCGCAGCATGCTCTCCGACCGAGTGCAACAGGCTCTGATCGAAGCCCAGCATCTCACAGCGGCCAACCAGCGGCTGGTGTTCAATGTTTGTTTCAACTACGGTGGACGCTGGGACATCGCGCAGGCGGCCCGGCAATTGGCGGCACAAGGGCTGGCGATCACAGAGCAAGCCTTGTCACAGCACACGGCCCTGTCTCATGTGGGTGATCCCGATCTGCTGATCCGCACGGGCGGCGAGATGCGCATCAGCAACTTTCTGTTGTGGCAGTGTGCCTACACAGAACTGGTTTTCACGCCTTGTCTTTGGCCCGACTTCGACGCCGAGGTCTTGGATCGGGCGCTCTCGGAATACGCGGCACGCGAGCGTCGTTTTGGCCAGACCTCTGAACAGGTGGCGCCATCCGGCAAAGGCCAGCAACATGCTTAAGCAACGGGTCATCACCGCGCTTGTGATGTTGGCGCTGTTGCTGCCGGCGCTGTTTTATCCGCGCATCGAACCCTTCGCTCTTCTCACACTGGTCTTGATCGCCCTGGCCGGGTGGGAGTGGTCGCGACTGAACGGTCTGCCTGACGGGGCGGCACGCGGTGTCGGCTTGGCGCTGGGGGTGGCGCTGGGTCTGTTTTGGCAATTCGGCGGCGCTGCACTGCCCTGGACCGCGCTGTGGTGGCTGGCGGGATTGATCTGGGTGGTGCTGGGGTCTTGGGTACTCAGCCGTGGTACCACGGGCTGGCTCCACTGGCCCGTCTGGGCGCGTTTGTTGGTGGGTTTGATGCTGATTGCCGCGGCCTGGCTGGCCTTGGTGCAGGCGCGTTTGTTGGGGCTGGGGTTTTTGCTGTCGGTGCTCACCCTGGTGTGGATGGCAGACATTGCCGCTTACTTCGGCGGCAGGGCTTTCGGTCGGCGCAAGCTGGCGCCGACCATCAGCCCCGGTAAAAGCTGGGAGGGAGTGATCAGTGGCATGCTGGGTGTGTTGCTGCTCGCCGGTGCCTGGCTCTGGCTGGATGGTCATGGGTGGACCGATCGCACCAGCCTGTTCTCACGGCTCTGGACCTGGAGTCCGCTGCTGGCTGTGCCGGCAGTGCTTTTCTTGTCGGCCATGAGTGTAATGGGGGATTTGCTGGAGTCGCTGGTCAAGCGAAGCGCTGGCATGAAGGATTCGAGTCAACTGCTGCCCGGCCACGGTGGTGTGCTCGACCGCGTCGATGCACTTTTGCCCTTGCTACCCTTGGCCATGGTACTTGCGACCCTCTCCAAACCATGACTTGCGCTGAACAGACCGTCACCGTGTTGGGCTCCACCGGCTCTATCGGTCAAAACACGCTCGATGTCATCGCTCGCCATCCCGGGCGTTTTCGTGTATTCGCATTGACAGCCGCCACCCAGGTGGATGTGCTGCTCGCGCAGTGTCAGGCTTTCTCGCCCCGCTACGCCGTCATGGCCAGCGAGTTTCACGCCCGTCAATTGGCCGATCGGGTAAAAACGCTGGGCTTGTCCGTCCAGGTGCTGGCGGGCGATCGTGCGTTGTGCGAGGTCAGTACCGACCCGGCGGTGCATGTGGTGATGGCGGCCATCGTGGGGGCAGCCGGTCTGGCGCCCAGTCTGGCGGCCGCACAGGCAGGCAAGCGCCTGTTGCTGGCCAACAAGGAAGCACTGGTGGTGGGGGGGGAACTGTTCATGCGGGCGGTGCAGGCGGGCGGCGCCACACTGCTGCCCATTGACAGCGAGCATTCTGCGGTTTTTCAGTCGCTACCGGATGACGTCAGCAGCTGGAGCCGCCGGGTGCGAAAGATCGTGCTGACGGCCTCGGGTGGGCCATTCCGTACCCGCGATCCGGCGACCTTGTCTGCGGTGACGCCGCAAGAAGCCTGCGCACACCCCAATTGGGTGATGGGGCGGAAAATCTCGGTCGACTCGGCCTCCATGATGAACAAGGCACTGGAGGTGATCGAAGCCCGGTATCTGTTTGGTCTGCCGCCAACCGCCATCGAAGTCGTGATTCACCCACAGAGCGTCATCCACTCCATGGTCGAGTACAGCGACCGCTCGGTGGTGGCCCAGCTGGGCACTCCGGACATGCGGGTGCCGATTGCCTACGGCCTGTCCTGGCCCGAGCGCATCGAATCGGGAGCGGCGGCGCTGGACTTCACCACCCTGGGCGCGCTGACTTTCGAAGAGCCGGACGAGCGTCGCTTTCCTGGCCTTCGACTGGCCTGGGATGCGCTGAACGGACCGACCGGCACCACAGCCGTGCTCAATGCCGCCAACGAGGTGGCCGTGGCTGCGTTTCTGGACGGTCGACTGCGTTTCGACCAGATCCACGCGGTCAACCATGCAACTTTGTCGGCGTACAGTCCCTCCAAACCGGCAACACTGGACGACCTGCTGGACATCGATGGTCGGGCCCGCGCCCTGGCTGATACGTCGGTCGCCCGCCTTCGGGCCTAAAGGGCGCGCTGCTGCCTTGCAGCCTGCGCACCGCCGGTGGCCCGACAGAACCGTAAGACGCAGAGAACATGACCACGCTGATCGCCTTTGTGGTGGCCCTGGGGCTGCTGATCGCCATTCACGAATACGGTCACTACCGCATGGCCGTGGCCTGTGGCGTGAAAGTTCTGCGGTTTTCCGTCGGATTTGGCCGCCCGCTGCTGCGTTGGCAACGGCCAGGTAGCCCGACCGAGTTCGTCATCGGCGCGTTGCCTCTGGGAGGCTATGTGCGCATGCTCGACGAGCGCGAGGCACCCGTCGACCCGGCTGAGCGCCACCGGGCTTTCAACACCCAGCCCCTGCGCTCGCGGGCGCTGATCGTGGCCGCCGGGCCTGCGGCCAACCTGCTGCTGGCGGTGATGCTGTACGCCCTGGTCAACTGGACCGGCGTGGACGAGCCCCGGCCGGTGCTGGCCACTCCGCTGGCCGGCTCCGTGGCGGACAAGGCTGGTCTGCAGGGCGGCGAGTGGGTGGTCCAGGCCGGCGCGGAAGGCGAGACACCCGCCGATGTCCGCTCCTTTGAAGACCTGCGCTGGCTCCTGACCCAGGCAGCGCTCGACCAGCAGGATCTGACACTCTGGGTGGCACAAGGCGAGGGGGGCAGCACCCGTGCGGTGACCCTGCTGCTCAGTGAATTGAATGTGCGTGAGGCCGACGCCAGCCTGTTCAGCGACATTGGCATCACGGCGCCCTGGACCGCGCCCCTGGTGGGCGAGGTCATGGCTGATGGCGCTGCCGCCATGGCCGGCCTGCTCAACGGTGATCGTGTGCTGCGCATCGACGGCGTGCCAGTGGCCGACGGTCAGCGCCTGCGCGAGCGCATTCGTGCAGCCGTCGGGCCACAGGGGCAGCCGATGTCACAGGTCTGGACGGTGGAGCGTCAGCGGCAGCGCATGGACCTGACGGTACAGCCGCTGCCGGTGCGGGAGGGTGACCGCTGGATCGGCCGGGTGGGCGCCCACATCGGGGGTGTACCGGCGATGACCACCGTGCGCCTGGGTCCCGTTGACGGCCTGGTGCAGGCGGTGGTGCGTACTTGGGAGGTGTCCTGGCTGTCGCTCAAAATGATGGGGCGCATGCTGATGGGACAAGCGTCGCTGAGCAATCTGAGCGGGCCGCTGACGATTGCCGACTATGCTGGCAAGTCAGCCAGTCTCGGCATCACGTCCTATCTGTTGTTTCTGGCCCTGATCAGCGTCAGTCTGGGCGTGCTCAACCTGCTGCCACTACCCGTTTTGGATGGCGGACACCTGATGTATTATCTTTGGGAGGGTGTGAGCGGTCGTCCCGTGCCGGATGTCTGGATGGAGCGCTTGCAGCGTGGCGGTGTTGCCATATTGATGACCCTGATGGCCATTGCCCTTTTTAACGACTTGGCCCGCTTGACTGGCGCAAGCCTCTAACTGCCGACTTTCATGAAAAAAACTCTCGCCGGTCTGCGTGGCCTGTCCATGGGCCTTATTGCCGTTTCTGTGCTGTCTGCCCTGCCAGCCTGGGCTGTTGCACCCTTCCAGCTGCGCGACATTCGGGTAGAGGGTTTGCAGAGGGTCGATCCCGGTACCGTGTTTGCTTCTCTGCCCTTTCGCATCGGTGATCAGTTCAGTGACGACAAGGGCTCAGCTGCCATCCGTTCACTGTTGGCACTGGGCCTCTTCACAGACGTTCGCCTGCAGGCCAACGGCGACGTGCTGGTGGTGATCGTCGAGGAGCGACCAACGGTGGCGGACATCAGTTTCTCGGGCATCAAGGAGTTTGATGCGGAGGTGCTGCGCAAGGCTCTGCGCGATGTGGGTCTGGCCGACGGACGACCCTACGACAAGGCACTGGCCGACCGTGCCGAACAAGAGCTCAAGCAGCAGTACATCAACCGCAGCATGTACGCTGCGGAGGTGGTCACCACGGTCACCCCTGTAGATCGCAACCGTGTCAACCTCAACTTCAGCGTCACGGAAGGCGGTGTGGCCAAAATCAAGGACATTCGCATCGTTGGAAATCAGGCATTCTCCGAATCCACCTTGCGCAATTTGTTTGATTTGGATACCGGTGGCTGGCTGAGTTGGTACACGAAAAGTGACCGTTATTCGCGCGCCAAGCTCAATGCCGATCTGGAAACTTTGCGCTCGTATTACCTGACGCGCGGTTACCTGGAATTTCGTATCGACTCCACTCAGGTTGCGATCACGCCGGACAAGGAAGGCATGGCCATCACCATCAACATCACCGAAGGCCAGCGTTTTGTGGTCTCCAAGGTGGAGTTGCAAGGCGATTTTCTGGGCAAGGAGACCGAGTTCAAGTCCCTGGTGGCTTTGCAGGCAGGAGAGGCGTACAGCGTCGAGGACCTCAATGCAACGGTCAAGGCTTTTACCGACTATTACGGTGCGTTCGGCTACGCCTTTGCTCAGGTAGAGGCGGTTCCCGAGATTGATCGCGCGAACAACCGGGTGGCGTTTGTATTGCGTGGCCAGCCGGCACGGCGGGTCTATGTGCGCCGGATCAATGTAGAAGGCAACAACCGGACCCGTGACGAAGTGATCCGTCGAGAGTTCCGTCAGCTCGAAGCTTCCTGGTACGACAGCGACCGTATCCGGCTCTCCCGCGACCGCGTGGACCGCCTGGGCTTTTTCACGGATGTCAGCATCAACACCCAGCCGGTACCGGGCTCACCCGATCAGGTTGACTTGACGGTGTCGGTGGCGGAAAAGCCCACCGGCAACCTGACGCTGGGCGCCGGCTATGCGCAGGCTGAAGGTCTTTCGTTTGTGGTGGGGATCAAGCAGGAAAACGTCTTTGGATCGGGCAACTATCTGGGTTTGGACGTCAATACCAGCGACTTCAACCGCCAGTTCGTGCTGAGCACAACCGATCCGTATTTCACAGCCGATGGAGTGTCCCGAACGGTCGACCTCTACCACAAGACCAGCAGCCCCTACAGTGAGCAAGGCGGCGATTACGAACTCCAGACCACGGGTGCCGGCATCCGCTTCGGGGTACCTTTCACCGAGCAGGACACGGTGTTTTTCGGTGTCGGTGCGGAACAAACCCGCATCGTCCAAGGCACGGACATGCCGGCGATCTATCTGGACTACATCGCCAAGTTTGGCGAACGCAGCACGTCTATCCCGCTGACCCTCGGCTGGGCGCGCGATGACCGCGACAGTGCTCTGGTGCCTACCCGTGGGCGCCTGCAACGGTTCAACACCGAATGGGGTGTGGCCGGCGATACGCGTTATCTCAAGACCAGCTACCAGTTCCAACAGTATTTTCCGCTGACCAAACAATACACGTTTGCAGTCAATGCACAGGTGGGGCTGGGCAAGGGGCTCAACGGTCGTCCCTATCCCTTGTTCAAAAACTTCTACGGCGGTGGTTTGGGTTCGGTGCGCGGTTTTGAGCAAGGGACATTGGGTGGTCTTTCAAAGATCGTCGCTCCCACGGGTTTGACGACCGAGGTGAACATTGGGGGTACCAAAAATCTGGTGCTCAGTGCCGAGCTGAGCACGCCGTTCCCGGGCGCGGGCAATGATCGCACCTTGCGGATGTTCGGCTTTGCCGATGTGGGCAACGTGTGGCAGCCTGATGAAAAATTTGGTTCCGGTTTGCGCGCATCGGTGGGTATCGGCCTGAGTTGGATCTCGCCCATCGGTCCCTTGCGCTTTGCCTGGGCCAATCCCGTGCGGTCGTTCGACGGCGATAAAATCCAAAAATTCCAGTTTCAGATCGGGACTTCGTTTTGATGAAGCCAGCACTTCGTTCTGTCGCGCGTTTTGTTGCCGTCGGTGCATTGACGGGGCTCTTGGCGTGGTCAGCCGCCGCACAAGACTTCCGCATCGGTTTTGTGAGCACGGACCGGCTGTTTCGCGAGTCCAACATGGCCAAGGCGGCGCAGGTCAAACTGGAGCAGGAGTTTGCTCGCCGCGAGAGAGAGTTGCAGTCCATCGGTACCCAGCTCAAAACCGCTTCAGAAAAATTTGAGCGAGAGGCGCCGACCTTGCCAGAGAGCCAGCGGGTGGCACGTCAGCGTCAACTGGTGGAGCAAGATCGGGATTTTCAGCGCAAACAAAGAGAGTTTCAGGAAGATCTCAATCTGCGCAAGAACGAGGAATTGCAGCAGGTGTTGGAACGGGCCAATCGGGTGATCCGGCAGGTGGCCGAGACCGAAAAGTACGACCTGATCATCCAGGAAGCGGTCTATATCCATCCCAAGCACGACATCACCGACAAGGTGCTCAGTGGCTTGAACAACGCCAAATAAGGCCTGGGGACATCCTTGTCGAGCACCCTGGGCTCCATTGTCGAAGCCCTGGGGGGGCAACTGGTCGGTAACCCGGCGATTGCCATTGAGCGCTTGGCTCCCTTGGCCACTGCCGGCAGACGTGATCTGGCTTTCCTTTCTCAGGCGCGCTACGCAGCGCAGCTGCAGACCACACAGGCTGCAGCTGTTATCGTCGCTCCTGCCATGCAGGAACAGGCTTGTGCGCGTGGTGCATGTATCGTCACCGTTGATCCTTACCTGTACTTCGCTCGTCTGACGCAATGGTGGCGTCGGGAGCACGAGCCGAGCCGAACTGCCGGTATTCATCCCACAGCCTGTGTCGACCCTGCCGCATCCTTAGGGTGCAACGTGGAAGTTGGACCCCTGGCCGTGATCGCCGCGGGTGCGAACATAGGCGATGGCGCGCGTATTGGCGCCCACGCTTTTGTCGGTGAAGGGGTATACATTGGCGCTTCCACCCGGCTGTACCCGCGGGTCACTGTGGGTGATCGCTGTGTGATCGGCAAGCGCTGCATCTTGCACTCCGGTGTGGTCATTGGCGCCGACGGGTTCGGCTTTGCGCCGCATCAGGGCCAGTGGATCAAGATCGAACAACTGGGCGTCGTCCGCATCGGTGACGATGTCGAAATTGGCGCCAACACCTGCATTGACCGTGGAGCGCTGGACGACACGGTGATTGGCGACGGCGTGAAGCTCGACAACCTGATCCAGATCGGACACAACGTGCACATAGGAGCGCACACCGCCATGGCGGGCAATGCCGGCGTGGCGGGCAGCGCCACCATCGGCGCGCACTGCACGGTCGGTGGTGGAGCGATCGTACTGGGGCACCTCACTCTGGCCGACGGTGTGCACGTCTCGGCTGCGTCGGTGGTGACCCGCTCCATCCGCGAGCCTGGCCATTACACCGGCATGTTTCCCATCGACGAAAATGCGAGCTGGGAGAAGAATGCTGCTTCCCTCAAGCAACTCAACCGCTTGCGCGAGCGCCTGAAGGCCGTTGAGCAGGTCCTCGAAAATACCCAACAGAACAAGATCAACCCATGATGGACATCCACCAGATCCTCAAGCAACTGCCCCACCGTTATCCCATCCTGCTGGTGGATCGTGTGCTGGAGATCGAAAAGGGCAAACGCATCAAGGCGTTGAAGAACATCTCGGTCAACGAGCCGCAGTTCACCGGCCATTTTCCTCACCGCCCGGTGTTCCCGGGCGTGTTCCAGCTCGAAGCCATGGCCCAGGCAGCAGCGCTGCTGGCCTTCGACACGCTGGGCACCACGCCCGACGACAAGACGGTGTACTACTTTGCGGGCATCGATGGAGCGCGCTTCAAGCGCCCGGTCGAGCCGGGTGATCAGCTGATCATGGACGTGACGCTGGACCGCATGAAGGCCGGTATCTTCAAATTCAAGGCGGTGGCTACCGTGGCAGGCGATGTCGTCTGCGAAGCCGAGCTGATGTGCACCATGCGCAGCGTTGCCTGAGTACCGGCGAGGTCGCATGGCCCACATCCACCCCACCGCTCTGGTTGATCCGTGTGCCGAACTGGACGAGGGCGTCAGCGTCGGCCCCTACACCATCATCGGTCCGCACGTGAAGATCGGCGCTGGCACCACGGTCGGCGCCCACTGCGTGATCGAGGGCCACACCACCATCGGCAGCGACAACCGGATCTTCCAGTTCAACTCGCTGGGCGCGATCCCGCAGGACAAGAAGTACGCGGGCGAACCCTGCGAGCTGATCATCGGCGACCGCAACACCATTCGCGAGTTCTGTACCTTCAACATCGGCTCGCCGGGCGATCTGGGCAAAACGGTGGTGGGGGATGACAACTGGATCATGGCCTACGTGCACCTGGCACACGACTGCGTGGTGGGCAACAAGACCATTTTTGCCAACAACTCGCAACTGGCGGGTCATGTGACCGTGGGTGACTGGGTCATCCTCGGCGGCTTCACGGTGGTGCACCAGTTCGTTCGCATCGGTGCCCACGCCATGACGGCCATGTGCTCGCTGCTGTTCGCCGACGTGCCGCCCTTTGTGATGTGTCAGGGCCAGCCGGCCGCCGCGCGTTCGATGAACTTCGAAGGTCTGCGCCGGCGCGGTTTCACGGCCGATCGCATCTCGGCGGTCAAGGCGATGCACAAGGCGCTCTACCGCGACCAGCTCACCCTCGAACAGGCGACCGAGCGCATCCGCAGCCTGAGCGACAGGACACCAGAGGCCGCAACCGATGTGGCGCTGATGCTGGACTTCCTGTCGCAGACCTCGCCCCAGCGCGGCATCGTCCGCTGAACCGATGACCGAGCCCAGGCGTTTTGCGCTGGTCGCCGGCGAAACGTCCGGCGACTTGCTGGCGGGCCTGCTGCTGCAGGGACTGCGCCAGCGCTGGCCGCAGGTAGAGACGGTGGGCATTGGCGGCCCGCGCATGGCCGAGCAGGGATTGGACGCCTGGTGGCCGAGCGAGAAGCTGGCTGTGCGTGGTTACATCGAGGTGCTGCGCCACTACCGCGAAATCGTCGGTATCCGTGACCAGTTGCGAGAGCGCCTGCTGGGTGCCGATCGGCCCGATCTGTTCGTCGGCGTGGACGCGCCCGACTTCAATCTGGACCTCGAAGCCGCGCTCAGGTCGCAAGGCGTGCCTACGGTGCACTTCGTGTGCCCTTCCATCTGGGCCTGGCGGCCGCAGCGGGTGGAAAAGATCCGCCGCAGCGCTGATCATGTGCTGTGCATCTTTCCGTTCGAGCCTCAGCTTCTGGCAGGACACGGCGTTGCGGCCACCTATGTGGGGCATCCGCTGGCGAATGTGATCCCTCTGGTGCCCGATCGCGCCGCCGCGCGGCAGAAGCTCGGCCTGCGCGACGACGAGACGGTGGTGGCGCTGTTGCCCGGCAGTCGGGCATCGGAGATTCACTACCTGGCGCAGCGTTTTCTGCAGGCGGCGGCGATCATGCAGAAAGCCCGTCCGGCGCTGCGTTTCGTGTTGCCGTCGGTGCCCGCTCTGCGTGAGCGGCTGGCCTCGTTGGCCTTGGCCAGCGGACTGGGCAAGGCCTTGTTGCTGCTCGACGGTCAATCGCACACCGCGCTGTCGGCCTGTGACGTGACCCTGATCGCCAGTGGCACCGCCACGCTTGAGGCCGCGCTGTTCAAGCGACCCATGGTGATCGCCTACAACATGCACTGGCTTTCGTGGCAGATCATGCGGCGCAAACAACTGCAGCCCTGGGTCGGGCTGCCCAACATCCTCTGCAGTGAATTCGTCGTGCCCGAGCGCTTGCAGGAGGCCGCCACACCCGTGGCGCTGGCCCGCGAGACGCTGGCCTGGATCGATGCCCCCGAGCGCTGTGCAGAACTGCAGCAGCGTTTCACCGACCTGCACCATCTGCTGCGCCGCGACACGGCGCGCCTGGCCACCGATGCGATCGAAAAAGTTCTGGCAGCCTGAGCAGGCGACGTTCAGCTGGGAGGTGCCCGGCCTCATCGCGGGTGTGGATGAGGCCGGCCGCGGCCCGCTGGCCGGCCCGGTGGTGGCGGCCGCCGTCATCCTGGACGAGCTCCAGCCCATTAAAGGGCTGGCCGACTCCAAGCAGCTGACCGCCAGGCGCCGCGAAAAACTCTATGACGAGATCCGCGCCAAGGCCCTGTGCTGCAGCATCGCCCAGGCGTCGGTGGAAGAGATCGACCGCCTGAACATCCTGCGCGCGACCATGCTCGCCATGCAGCGCGCGGTGCAGGGACTGCGGCTGAAGCCGGCCAAGGTGCTGGTGGATGGCAACCGCCTGCCACCGCTGGATGTGCTGGCCGAGGCCATCGTCTCCGGCGATGCGCTGGTGCCGGCGATCTCGGCCGCATCCATCCTGGCCAAGGTCACCCGCGACCGGCTGCTCGACGAACTCGACCAGCGTCACCCAGCGTATGGTTTTGCGAAACACAAGGGCTACGGCACGGCGCAGCACCTGCAGGCCCTGACGGTGCACGGTCCGCTGCCCGAGCACCGGCGCAGCTTTGCACCGGTGGCCCGTGCTGCGGCCGCCTCACAGGAGCGGGCATGACCACCCCCAGCCACATCACCTCGCGCGACAACCCGCTGCTCAAGCGCCTGCGGCTGCTGGCGCAGGACAGCGCGGCCTACCGCAGGCAGGGCCAGGTCTGGCTGGAGGGCGATCACCTCTGCCGCGCCCTGCTGGCGCGCGGCCGCCGTCCGGCGACAGCGGTGTTTACCGAGGCTTATTGGCCGCAGGCGCCGCAGGCGCTGCGGGAGGCCACCCATCACATCGTGACCGTGCCGGATGCGCTCATGGCCAGCATCAGCGGGCTGGAGTCGCCGGCCGGCGTCGGTTTCCTCTGGGAGCTGCCCGTCAGCCCCGGCGTGCAGCCAGGGCAGGGCGCCGTGGTGCTCGACCGCCTGCAGGACGCGGGCAACGTGGGTTCCATTCTGCGCAGCGCCGCTGCCATGGGTTTTGCCCAGGTGCTGGCCATCAAGGGCACGGCGGCCCTGTGGTCACCCAAGGTGTTGCGGGCCGGCATGGGTGCGCACTTTGCGCTGCACCTGGTCGAAGGCCTTGCTGGCGAGGCGGTGGAGGCCCTGGCGCTGCCGCTGCTGGTGACCAGCTCGCACCGTGGTGACTTCCTGCACCAGGCCCGCCTGCCCTGGCCTTGTGCCTGGGTGCTGGGGCATGAGGGGCAGGGCGTGTCCCCCGAGCTCGAGGTGCGGGCCAGTGCTGCCGTGCGCATCGTGCAGCCCGGCGGCGAGGAGTCGCTCAACGTGGCCGCAGCTGCGGCGATCTGTCTGCACGCCAGTGCAGCGGCCAGGGCCGGACGGCTATAATTCCGGGGTTTACCCGCAATCGACGCAAGCTGCTGCGTCCGCCCCGGCTTTCTGCCCAGATTCCCGTCTTTTTCACCCAGGTTGCCCTCTGGCGCGGCCCACGTGGGAGCGGGCGCGAATCTTCCCGGTTGTGTGTCCCCTGGCGGGCGCGGGTGCGTCCCACAAAACCTGGAGAAAACCGTGCTGCCTGTCCATCCGAAAGCCCTTCTAGCGCTCGCCGACGGCACGGTCTTTACCGGGGTTTCCATTGGCGCCACCGGTCAGACGACCGGCGAGGTGGTGTTCAACACCTCCATCACCGGCTACCAGGAAATCCTCACCGATCCGAGCTACTGCCAGCAAATCGTCACCCTCACGTACCCGCACATCGGCAACACCGGCGTGAACCGTGAGGATGTGGAGGCCGACCGCATCCATGCCGCTGGCCTGATCATCAAAGACCTGCCCCTGCTGGCCTCCAACTTCCGCTGCGAAGAGACCCTGTCGCAATACCTGCAGCGCGAAGGCACGGTCGCCATTGCCGACCTCGATACCCGCGCGCTGACCCGCCTCCTGCGCACCCAGGGGGCGCAAAACGGCTGCATCCTGGCCTTGCCGGCTGGCCAGAGCATCACCGAAGCCCACCGCGCACAGGCCATCGCGGCCGCGCGGGCCGCGCCGAACATGGCCGGCCAGGACCTGGCCAGGGTGGTGTCGGCCGCCGCGCCCTACGCCTGGACCGAGTCCGAGTGGAAACTCGGCAGCGGCTACGGCCAGCAGACGGCGCCGCGCTTTCACGTCGTGGCCTACGACTTCGGCGTCAAGAAGAACATCCTGCGCATGCTGGCCGAGCGCGGCTGCAAGATCACCGTGGTGCCGGCGCAGACGCCCGCTGCCCAGGTGCTCCAGCACCAGCCTGACGGTATCTTCCTCTCCAACGGCCCTGGCGACCCGCAGCCCTGCGACTACGCCATCGCCGCTGCCCAGGAACTGATCGAGACCGGAACCCCCACCTTCGGCATCTGTCTGGGTCACCAGATCATGGCGCTGGCCTCCGGCGCCAAGACCTTCAAGATGAAGTTCGGCCACCACGGTGCCAACCACCCGGTCAAGGACCTGGACAGCGGTCGCGTGAGCATCACCAGCCAGAACCACGGCTTCGCGGTCGACGAGAAGTCGCTGCCGGCCGACCTGCGGGCCACCCATGTGAGCCTGTTTGACGGCACGCTGCAGGGCCTGGCCCGCACCGACAAGCCAGCCTTCTGCTTCCAGGGCCACCCGGAAGCCTCGCCCGGCCCGCACGACATTGGCTACCTATTCGACCGCTTCATTGCGCTGATGACCCAGGCCCAGGAGAAAAAATAATGCCCAAGCGCACCGACATACAGACCGTTCTCATCATCGGCGCCGGCCCGATCATCATCGGGCAGGCCTGCGAGTTCGATTACTCGGGCGTGCAGGCCTGCAAAGCCCTCCGCGAAGAGGGCTACAAGGTGGTGCTGATCAACAGCAACCCCGCGACGATCATGACGGACCCGGCCACGGCCGACGTCACCTACATCGAGCCCATCACCTGGCAGACGGTGGAAAAAATCATTGCCAAGGAGCGGCCCAACTGCCCGGGCGGCTTCGCCATTTTGCCCACCATGGGCGGCCAGACGGCGCTCAACTGCGCGCTGGACCTGTGGCGCCATGGCGTGCTGGCCAAGTACGGCGTGGAGCTGATCGGTGCGACACCGGAGGCCATTGACAAGGCCGAGGACCGGCTGAAGTTCAAGGACGCGATGACCAAGATCGGCTTGGGCTCTGCGCGCTCGGGCATTGCCCACAGCATGGAAGAAGCCTGGGAGGTGCAGCGCCGCGTCGGCTTCCCGACCGTGATCCGTCCGAGTTTTACGCTGGGCGGCACCGGTGGCGGTATTGCCTACAACCCGGAAGAGTTCGAGACCATTTGCAAACGCGGTCTCGAAGCCTCGCCCACCAACGAGCTGCTGATCGAAGAGTCGCTGCTCGGCTGGAAAGAGTACGAGATGGAAGTGGTGCGCGACAAGGCGGACAACTGCATCATCGTCTGCTCGATCGAAAACCTCGACCCCATGGGCGTGCACACCGGTGACTCCATCACCGTGGCCCCGGCCCAGACGCTGACCGACAAGGAATACCAGATCATGCGCAATGCCTCGCTGGCGGTGCTGCGCGAGATCGGGGTGGACACCGGCGGTTCCAACGTGCAGTTCTCCATCAACCCGAAGGACGGCCGCATGGTCGTCATCGAGATGAACCCGCGCGTGAGCCGTTCCTCGGCCCTGGCCTCCAAGGCCACCGGCTTCCCCATCGCCAAGGTGGCGGCCAAGCTGGCCGTGGGCTACACGCTGGACGAGCTGCGCAACGAGATCACCGGTGGCGCCACGCCCGCGTCGTTCGAACCTTCGATCGACTATGTGGTCACCAAAATCCCGCGTTTCGCTTTCGAAAAATTCCCCGCCGCCGACAGCCGCCTGACCACCCAGATGAAGTCGGTGGGCGAGGTGATGGCCATGGGCCGCACTTTCCAGGAGAGCTTCCAGAAAGCCCTGCGCGGCCTGGAAGTGGGTGTGGACGGCATGAACGAAAAGACCCAGGACCGCGAGACCCTGGAGCGCGAGCTGGGCGAGCCCGGCCCCGAGCGCATCTGGTACGTGGGCGATGCCTTCGCGGCCGGCTGGTCGGTCGACGAGGTGCACCAGTTCACCAAGATCGACAAGTGGTTCCTGGTGCAGATCGAGCAGATCATCCAGCTCGAGATGGCGATGGACAAGCTGGTGGCAGAGAGGGGCGAGGGCGCGCTGGCCAGCCTGGACGCCGATACCCTGCGAGGCCTGAAGAAGAAGGGTTTCTCCGACCGCCGTCTGGCCAAGCTGCTGGCCACCACCGACACCGCTGTGCGCGAGCGTCGCAGGGCGCTGAACGTGCGCCCGGTCTACAAGCGGGTGGATACCTGTGCGGCCGAGTTCGCCACCAACACCGCCTACCTGTACTCGACCTACGAAGGCCATGGTGACGGCGAGTGCGAGGCGCAGCCGTCCGACAAGAAAAAAATCATGGTGCTGGGCGGCGGCCCCAACCGCATCGGCCAGGGCATCGAGTTCGACTACTGCTGTGTGCACGCCGCGCTGGCCATGCGCGAAGACGGGTACGAGACCATCATGGTCAATTGCAACCCGGAAACCGTGTCCACCGACTACGACACCAGCGACCGCCTGTACTTCGAGCCGCTGACGCTGGAAGACGTGCTGGAAATCGTGGACAAGGAAAAGCCGACCGGCGTGATCGTGCAGTACGGTGGCCAGACGCCGCTGAAGCTGGCACTGGGCCTGGAGGCCAACGGCGTGCCCATCATCGGCACCACGCCGGACATGATCGACGCGGCCGAAGACCGCGAGCGTTTCTCGGCCCTGCTGCACCAGCTCCAGCTCAAGCAGCCGCCCAACGCCACCGCGCGCACCGAAGCCGAAGCGCTGGAGAAAGCGGCTTCTCTCGGTTATCCGCTGGTGGTGCGCCCGAGCTATGTGCTCGGCGGCCGCGCGATGGAAATCGTGCACGAGCAGCGCGATCTGGAGCGCTACATGCGCGAAGCGGTCAAAGTGAGCAACGATTCGCCGGTGCTGCTGGACCGCTTCCTCAACGACGCCATCGAGTGCGACGTGGATGCCGTGCGCGACGCATCGGGCCGCGTGTTCATCGGTGGCGTGATGGAGCACATCGAACAGGCCGGCGTGCACTCAGGCGATTCCGCCTGTTCGCTGCCGCCGTACTACCTTTCCAAGGCCACGATCGACGAGCTCAAACGCCAGACGGCGGCCATGGCCCAGGGCTTGAACGTTGTGGGCCTGATGAACGTGCAGTTCGCCATCCAGGAAAAGGAAGAGAACGGCGTCAAGACCGACGTGATCTTTGTGCTCGAAGTCAACCCGCGCGCTTCGCGCACGGTGCCCTTCGTCTCCAAGGCCACCGGCATCCAGCTGGCCAAGGTGGCGGCGCGCTGCATGGCCGGCCAGACGCTGGACCAGCAGGGCATCGGTGCCGAGGTCACGCCGCCGTACTTCAGCGTCAAGGAAGCCGTGTTCCCGTTCGTCAAGTTCCCGGGGGTGGACACCATCCTCGGGCCCGAGATGAAGTCCACTGGCGAGGTGATGGGCGTTGGCAAGACCTTCGGCGAAGCCTTCGTCAAGAGCCAGCTCGGCGCCGGCACCAAGCTGCCCAGGGCGGGCAAGGTGTTCCTGACGGTGAAGAACGGTGATAAGCCGCGCGCCGTCGAGGTCGCGCGTCAGCTGGTGGCACTGGGCTTCGAACTGGTCGCCACGCGGGGCACGGCCGCCGCCATCGCTGAAGCCGGCGTGCCGGTGCAGACGGTCAACAAAGTGACCGAAGGCCGTCCGCACATCGTGGACATGATCAAGAACAACGAGATTGCCCTCGTGATCAACACGGTCGAAGAGCGGCGCAACGCCATTGCCGATTCGCGTGCGATCCGCACCTCGGCCCTGCTGGCCCGTGTGACCACCTTCACCACCATCGCCGGCGCGGAAGCAGCCGTCGAGGGCATGAAGCACATGGACAATCTGAACGTGATATCGGTGCAGGAGATGCACCAGAAGCTCGTGGCGGCCTGATCGCCCGATCCGGGTCTCTACCCGGTGTGTCGTGCCCGGACCGGGGCATAATCCGGCTCATCTCAAACACCGCCGACCGGCAACGCTCGGCGGTTTCCTTTTGTCCTGGGCTGAAAACGTTTGCATCGGCCCGCTGTGTACCCCGGAGTGAATGCCATGGCCACCTTTCCCATCACCAAGCGCGGCGCCGAAATGCTCAAGACCGAGCTGCACCGGCTCAAGACCGTCGATCGCCCAGCGGTGATCCAGGCCATTGCCGAAGCACGCGCCCAGGGTGACCTGAGCGAGAACGCCGACTACGACGCCGCCAAGGAGCGCCAGGGCTTCATCGAGGGGCGCATTGCCGAGGTGGAGGGCAAGCTCTCGGCTGCGCAGGTGATCGACCCGGCGAGCGTGGATGCCGGTGGCCGCGTCGTGTTCGGTGCCACTGTGGACCTGGAAGACGAAGACAGCGGCGCTGCCGTCACCTACCAGATCGTGGGTGAGGACGAAGCCGACCTGAAGAAGGGCCTGATCAACATCAGCAGCCCGATTGCTCGCGCTCTGATCGGCAAGGAAGAGGGCGACGTGGCCGAGGTGCAGGCGCCCGGCGGCGTGCGGCGCTACGAAATCGTGGCCGTGCGATACGAGTGAGGGCGGCGGCGATGCAGCGCTTGGCGGTTTTCCTGGCCGCACTCTGGTGGGGCGGCATTTCGGGTCTGAGTTTTGTGGCCGTGCCGACCTTGTTTGCCCAGCTCGGTGCTCCCGTCGCCGGGCCGGTGGCAGCCCGGCTGTTTTCGCTGCAGTGCTGGGCCGGTCTGTGTATTGGTCTGGCCTTGCTGCTGGTGCTGCGCCGTGCACGGGCCGACGCCCGGTTCCCGGTGGCCGGCGAGGCGGTCGAGCCGCAGCGCCTGGCCGCGATGCAGCAGGTGCTGGGCACCATGGGCTTCGTGCTCGCGGGCATGTTGCTCGCCCTGGTGCAGGAGTTCGGCGTTGCGCAGAAGATCGTTTCGGCCCGCGCCACCGGCGGTAATCTGCGCCTGTGGCACGGCGTGGGCAGTGTGATGGTGCTGGGGCAGTGGCTGTGCGCGGGCGCTGTGCTCTGGCGGTCTACCCGCCGAGACAGCTTGCCCTGACGGCCTCAAGACACCCGTAAAAAACCAGGCTTCCAGACCCACAATCGTCTTGGAGGACTGTTAACCGGTTCAGGCCATCCGTTCTGCGGACTCCAGGGTGTTGACCATCAGCATGGTGATGGTCATGGGGCCGACACCCCCGGGTACCGGGGTGATGTGGCTGGCAACTTCCCTGACGCCGGCAAAGTCCACATCGCCACAGAGCTTGCCTTCGTCGTTGCGGTTCATGCCCACGTCCAGCACCACCGCGCCGGGTTTGACCATGTCGGCGGTCAGCACGTTGCGCTTGCCCACCGCGGCGACGATCAGGTCGGCCTGTAGCGTCATCGCTTTCAGGTCCTTCGTGGCGCTGTGGCAGATGGTGACGGTGGCGTTTTGCTGCAGCAGCATCATGGCCATGGGTTTGCCGACGATGTTGCTGCGGCCGATGACGACCGCGTGTTTGCCTTTGAGGTCGTAGCCGATGCTCTCGAGCATCTTCATGCAGCCGTAGGGCGTGCAGGGCCAGAAACCGGGCAGGCCTGTCATCAGGGCACCGGCGCTGGCGACGTGGAAACCGTCCACGTCTTTCTCGGGCGCAATGGCTTCGATCACACGCTGCGCGTTCATGTGCGGCGGCAAGGGCAGCTGCACCAGGATGCCGTGGATGCCGGGGTCGCGGTTCATGGCTTCCACGCGGGCGAGCAGTTCGCTCTCGGTCATGCTGCCCGGCCAGGTTTCCAGCACCGAGTGCATGCCGGTTTCTTCGCAGGCCTTCACCTTGTTGCGCACATAGACCTGGCTCGCCGGGTTGTCGCCGACCAGGATGACCGCCAGGCCGGGGGTGACGCCTTTGGCCTTGAGGGCGCTCACACGGGCGCTGACGTCGGCGCGCAGCTGTTTGGAAAGGGCATTGCCGTCGATGAGTTGGGCGGTCATGGTTTTGGCGAAGGAGAAGAAAGTGAAAACGCCCGCGGGGGCGGGCGTCGTGACGGTGTGGATGCGGCTCAGGCCTTGCCGGGGGTCTGGCCGAGCGCGATCTTGAGCAGATCGGCCACCGTGTTGGCGCCGAGCTTTTCCATGATGTTGGCTCGGTGGGCTTCCACGGTCTTGATGCTGATGCCCAGGTCGTCGGCGATCTGCTTGTTCAGTCGGCCGGCGACGATGCGTTCGAGCACCTGCGACTCGCGGCTGGTGAGTTTGGCCAGCAGAGCATCGCGGTTGGCCGCCTGCTGGTGGTTGGCAAACGCGTCCTTGGCGGTTTCGAGCATGCGTTCCACCAGGGCGACCAGCTGGTCTTCCTTGAACGGCTTCTGGATGAAGTCCAGCGCGCCCTTCTTCATCGACTCCACGGCCATGGGCACGTCGCCATGACCGGTGATGAACACGATGGGCAGGGGCGACTGGCGCTCGATCAGTTTTTCCTGCAACTCCATGCCGCTCATGCCGCCCATGCGGATGTCGGCGATCAGACAGGCCACTTCGCGGGCGTCGTAGCGGTTGATGAAGGCTTCAGCCGATTCGTAGCAGCGCACTCGGAAATCTTTGCCTTCAAGCAGCCACTGCAGGGAGTCACGAACCGCCTCGTCGTCATCGACGACGTAGACGGTGCCTTTTTTGGGGATCAAGCTCATCTCGTTCTTTCGTTGTCCGACGACGTCTCCAAGGTGGTCGGGCCTGGCGCACCCTGTACGGGTAAGCGCGAATGGACCGGGATCCAAAAACTGAAGCAACAGCCCACCACCTCTTGGCCATTGTAGAGGTTCTCCACTTGCATCCTGCCGTGGTGCGATTCGACGATGCTGCGGCAAAGTTTCAAGCCGATGCCCATGCCTTCGCTTTTGGTGCTGTAGAACGCCTCGTAGATTCGATCGATCATCTCCAGCGGCACGCCGGTGCCGGAGTCGCGAACACTGAACACCACCACCTCCTGGTTGTCCAGATGCTTGGGGGCCACCCGCAATTCGACAAGGCGCTGGCCCGCCGGGCGGGCGGCCTGCGCGATGGCTTCGCCTGCGTTCTTGAGCAGGTTGATGAGCACCTGCTCGATCAGGATGGGATCGACCATCAGGCGCGGCAATCGGGCTGCCACGTAGGTAGACAGCCGTACCTGCTGCCGACGCAGTTCGATGTCAGCCAGCTCGATCGCGTTGCTCACCATGGTGGGCACATCCGAAGGCATGGGGTTGGGCTCACTGCGTTTGACGAAGGCACGGATGCGCTGGATGATCTGTCCTGCCCGCTGGGCCTGGCGCGCCGTCTTCTCCAGCGCGGCGAGCATGTCTTCCTCCGAGATGCGGTGCTCCTGCAGGCGCGAGATCATGCCGTTGCAGTAGTTGCTGATGGCGGTCAGTGGCTGGTTGAGTTCGTGCGCCACGCTCGAAGCCATCTCGCCCATGGTGATCAGTCGGCTGGCGGTCTGGGCGCGCTCGGCTTGCCGGGCCGCCTGCTCCTCGGCGTGCCGACGCGGCGTGATGTCACTGGCAATCACCATTTGTGCCAGGCGTCCGTCCACCCAGGTGAGGTAGCGGGTGCGCACCTCCAGCCAGCGGTCGAGTTCTTCAACAAAAACCTCGGCATTTTCGGCCCCGGCATCGGTCAGACTGTCGGTGGGCATGCCGGCAAAGCTGTCCACCGCATCGCCATGGTCGCCGGTGCTCACTGGTGCAGGCGTACCCGAGAGTTCCGCCAGCTGGCGATGACCCTGGCTGCGCGTGCCAAACCACATGCGATACATCTTGTTGCAAAACAGCAGTTCGTCCTGGCCCAGTGGCGCCACCGATACCGCAGAGTCGAGCGACTCCAGCACGGTGGTGAAGCGCTCATAAGAGGCCGAGAGTTCCTCTCGTATGCGCTTGGGCTCCGTGATGTCGGTCATCGACGTCATCCAGCCGGTTTGCACGCCTTTGGAGTCCACCAGTGGCGATACATACATTCGCGCGTCGAAAATACTGCCATCGCGTCTTCGCACCCGCACTTCGAACCCCCCTGGCGCCGAGCGGCCGTTGAGTTCATCGTCCAGCCGGGCGGCCAGCAGATCGTGGTCTTCTTCGGGCCAGTAGGGGAACGGCGCTGTACGTCCAACCAATTCGGTTTCCGTCCAGCCCGTCATCGAGCAAAACGCGGGATTCACATAGGTGATGTGTCCCTGCATGTCGAGCGCGCGCATGCCGGTGAGCATGGAGTTTTCCATTGCACGGCGGAAGTTGGTCTCGGTCACCAAGGCCTGTTGCGCTTGCACCCGCCGACGCGTGTGCCGCCACGTGCCCAGCAGCATCCACACCGTGAGCGCGGACAGTGCGCCAATGACCCAGAAAAAGCCCGAACCCACGATCGCTTGCGACGTTCGGTAGCCCTGTGCCTTGAGCAGCAGACCATTGCCCACCGGCGAGACGGGAACCTCATGCTCCAGTGTGCGGTTGCTCCAGGCCATCAGGCTGCCGATGTCGACCAGCGCCTGCAGGTTGCCCGCCAGTATCTGACCTTGGTCGTTGACCAGCGCCACCGCGTAGCGCGACGTGATCTCCGGCGGGATGCCAAAACGCAGCAGACCGTCGATCGAGTATTCCCCCATGACAGTACCCGAGAAGCGTCCCTGCTCGCTCAGGGGTACCTGCAGCATGAGGGTGGCCTGCTGGGGATCGTTGCCCAGCGGGCGTGAATAGATCGGCTGGCGCAGGTCGCGCGCCAGTTCAAACGACCCATCGGCCTGAGCGGCCGGCATGACGCTGCCGATGGGCCGCATCAGGGCCAAGGGGGCACTGGGCGAGGCGTAGCTGGAGACCAGGGTGCGCCGTGCGTCCAGCCAGGAGATCGCCAGCAATTCCGGGAACTGGCTGATCAGCGTTTCGGCCTGAAAGGCAAACTCCTCTGCGCTGATTTCCCGGTTGTCGACCTCCCGGGCCAGGCGCATCAATTGTTCTTGGCGCTCCAGCAGGCGCAAACGCAGGCGCTGCTGGGCATATTCCACGTCGCGTGTCACAGCCTCCTGCTCGCGACCCACCTCTTCATACCGGAGGTAGGCGATGGCCACCACGATAGCGGCCAAAAACAGCAGCACAGCGAGCAGGGGCGCCAGCGTGGCAAACCGATCCTGCCGGGCCGGCGACTGGCGCCGCCACCAGCGCCGCCACCAGGCCAGCGGAGAAAAAGGCGGGCGCAGGGCCGAGTCAGGGGGGGCTGGGAATCTCATAAGCACATTCGAGTCTACGTGAGCGTAGTCTCGGTCGATCCGTCAAGGGATGGTTTGTGGCTGATAATTTTTCATATTAAGAAATAAAAAAGCACATATTGAAATCTGAAACGGATTGTGAAACAATGAAAGTCCCCACAGCAACGCCCGGCGTTGCCTCGACATACCCATCAAACAGGAGACACCAATGTCAGCGTCAGACGTCTTTAAAGCCGCGGGTGCACCGGATACCGATGCCCAGGAGACCCGTGAATGGATGGAGGCGCTGGCCGCCGTGATTGAGAAAGAGGGGCCTGCGCGCGCCCACTTTTTGCTCGAGCAGCTGCTCGAAGAAGCCCGGCAAAACAGCATCGACATGCCCTTCTCGGCCACCACCGGCTATGTGAATACCATTGAGCCGACCGAAGAGGCGCGATGCCCCGGCAACATCGAAATCGAAGAGCGCTTGCGTGCCTATATGCGCTGGAACGCCATGGCCATGGTGGTCAAGGCCAACCGCCATAACCCCGCCGATGGCGGTGACCTGGGCGGCCACATCGGGTCGTTCGCCTCGCTGGCCCACATGTTTGGGGCCGGTTTCAACCACTTCTGGCACGCCGAGAGCGAAAACCACGGCGGTGACTGCATCTACATCCAGGGTCACGTGTCGCCCGGCGTGTACGCCCGCGCCTACCTCGAAGGCCGCCTGACCGAAGAGCAGCTGTTGCACTTCCGCCAGGAGGTGGACGGCAAGGGCCTGTCGAGCTACCCTCACCCCAAGCTGATGCCCGAGTTCTGGCAGTTCCCGACCGTCTCCATGGGCCTGGGCCCGCTGATGGCGATTTACCAGGCGCGTTTCCTGAAGTACCTGCACGCCCGCGGCATTGCCAACACCGAGAACCGCAAGGTCTGGGTGTTCTGCGGTGACGGCGAAATGGACGAGCCCGAGAGCCTGGGCGCCATTGGCCTGGCCGCTCGCGAAGGCCTGGACAACCTGATCTTCGTGATCAACTGCAACCTGCAGCGCCTGGACGGTCCGGTGCGCGGCAACGGCAAGATCATCCAGGAGCTCGAAGGCGAGTTCCGCGGTTCCGGCTGGAACGTGATCAAGCTGCTGTGGGGCTCCAACTGGGATCCGCTGCTGGCGCGCGACAAGGATGGCGCGTTGCGCAAGATCATGATGGAAACGCTGGACGGCGACTACCAGGCCTTCAAGGCCAACGACGGCGCCTACGTGCGCAAGCATTTCTTCGGCCGCGACCCGAAGGCGCTGGAGCTCGTCGCCCACATGAGCGACGACGACATCTGGAACCTCAAGCGCGGCGGTCACGACCCGCAGAAGGTGTATGCCGCCTACCACAAGGCTGTCAACCACAAGGGGCAGCCGACGGTGCTGCTGATCAAGACCGTCAAGGGCTTTGGCATGGGCAAGGCCGGTGAAGGCAAGAACACCGTGCACCAGACCAAGAAGCTGACCGACGAGGACATCAAGTACATCCGCGACCGCTTCAACATCCCGATCCCCGACAGCGAGCTGCCGAAGATTCCGTTCTACAAGCCGGCCGATGACACGCCGGAAATGCAGTACCTGCACGAGCGCCGCAAGGCCTTGGGCGGCTACCTGCCGCACCGCCGCACCAGGGCCGACGAGAGCTTCACCGTGCCCTCGCTGGAAACCTTCAAGGCCGTGCTGGAGCCCACCGCCGAAGGCCGCGAAATCTCCACCACCCAGGCCTATGTGCGCTTCCTGACGCAGCTGCTGCGCGACCAGGCCCTGGGCCCGCGCGTGGTGCCCATCCTGGTGGACGAGGCCCGCACCTTCGGCATGGAAGGGCTCTTCCGCCAGGTCGGCATCTACAACCCTGCAGGCCAGCAGTACACCCCGGTGGATAAAGACCAGGTCATGTACTACAAGGAAGACAAGGCCGGCCAGATCCTGCAGGAAGGCATCAACGAAGCCGGCGGCATGAGCAGCTGGATCGCGGCGGCCACCTCATACAGTACGTCCAACCGCATCATGGTGCCGTTCTACGTGTACTACTCGATGTTCGGCTTCCAGCGCATCGGCGATCTGGCCTGGGCAGCGGGCGACATGCAGGCGCGCGGCTTCCTGCTCGGCGGCACCTCCGGGCGCACCACGCTCAACGGCGAAGGCTTGCAGCACGAAGACGGCCACAGCCACATCCTGGCTGGCACGATCCCGAACTGCATCAGCTACGACCCGACCTTCGCGCACGAGGTCGGCGTGATCCTGCACCACGGCCTCAAGCGCATGGTGGAAAAGCAGGACAACGTCTTCTACTACCTGACGCTGCTGAATGAAAACTACGCCATGCCCGGCCTGACCGCCGGCACGGAAGAGCAGATCATCAAGGGCATGTACCTGTGCAAGCCGGGTGCCGAGGGGCAGAACGCGGATGGTCGACGCGTGCAGCTGCTGGGCTCCGGCACCATCCTGCGCGAGAGCATCGCCGCACAGGCCCTGCTGGCCACCGACTGGGGCGTGCAGGCCGACGTGTGGAGTTGCCCGAGCTTCAACGAACTGACCCGCGACGGGCAGGACTGCGAGCGCTGGAATCTGCTGCATCCGACCGAAGCGCAGCGCGTGCCCTTCGTGACGCAGCAACTGGCCAACCATGCGGGCCCGGTGATCGCCTCGACCGACTACATGAAGAACTACGCCGAGCAGATCCGCCCCTTCATCCCCAAGGGCCGCGATTACAAGGTGCTGGGCACCGACGGTTTTGGTCGCAGCGACTTCCGCAGCAAACTGCGTGAGCACTTCGAGGTCAACCGCCACTACATCGTGGTCGCCGCTTTGCGCGCGCTGGCCGACGAGGGCAAGCTGCCGCTGGCCAAGGTCGCGGAAGCGATCCAGAAGTACGGCATCAAGACCGACAAAGTCAATCCCCTGTACGCCTGATCACCGGAGACAACAACATGGCACTGGTAGAAGTGAAGGTCCCGGACATCGGCGACTTCGACGAAGTGGCGGTCATCGAACTGCTGGTCAAGGTGGGCGACACGGTCAAGGCCGAGCAGTCGCTGATCACGGTCGAGAGCGACAAGGCCTCGATGGAAATCCCGTCGAGCACGGCCGGCGTGGTCAAGGAACTGCGCGTGGCCCTGGGCGACAAGGTGAGCGAAGGCTCGGTGGTGCTGGTGGTGGAAGCCGCCGGCGACGCTGCCGCCCCGGCTCCCGCAGCTGCTCCGGCTGCGGCTGCGCCGGCCCCGGCAGCCCCGGCACCCGCGCCAGTGGCCGCTTCGGTGGCCGTTGCTGCCGTTGCGCCCGCTGCTGCGGGCCCGGTGGAAGTGCGCGTGCCCGACATCGGCGACTTCAAGGACGTCGCGGTCATCGAGGTCTTCGTCAAGCCCGGCGACAGCATCAAGGTCGAGCAGAGCCTGATCACGGTCGAGTCCGACAAGGCCTCGATGGAGATTCCGTCCTCGCACGCTGGCGTGCTCAAGGAACTCAAGGTCAAGGTCGGCGACACGGTCAACATCGGTGACCTGCTGGCGGTTCTGGAGGGCGCGGCGGGCGCCGTTGCGCCCGTACCGGCGGCCGCTGCCACCCCGGTAGCGGCTCCTGCAGCAGCGCCGGCCGCCGTGTCTGCTCCAGTCGCCGTCGTTGCACCGGTCGCGGCCCCTGCGCACAACCCCACCGGCTCGCCCGCGCTGGGTCTGCCGCACGCCTCGCCGTCGGTGCGCAAGTTCGCCCGTGAACTGGGTGTGCCGCTGGACGAAGTCAAAGGCTCGGGCCCCAAGGGCCGCATCACCGCCGAAGACATCCAGTCCTTCACCAAGTCCGTGATGAGCGGTGCGATGCAGACCAAGGCGCAGGCCGCCAAGGCCCCGGCGGTGTCCGCCGGTGGTGGAGGTTCCGAGCTGGGTCTGATCCCCTGGCCCAAGGTGGACTTCGCCAAGTTCGGCCCCATCGAGCGCAAGGAAATGGGCCGCATCAAGAAGATCAGCGGCGCCAACCTGCTGCGCAACGCCGTCATGATCCCGGCCGTCACCAACCACGACGACGCCGACATCACCGACCTCGAAGCCTTCCGCGTCTCCACCAACCTGGAAAACGAGAAGAGCGCGAAATCTGGAAACGGCGCTGCCGCCGTGAAGGTCACCATGCTGGCCTTCCTGATCAAGGCGTCCGTCGCCGCGCTCAAGAAGTTCCCCGAGTTCAACAGCTCGCTGGACGGTGACTCGCTGGTCTACAAGCAGTACTACCACATCGGTTTTGCGGCCGACACGCCCAACGGCCTGGTCGTGCCCGTCATCAAGGACGCCGACAAGAAGGGCGTGCTGCAGATCAGCCAGGAAATGGGTGAACTCGCCAAGAAGGCGCGCGACGGCAAGCTCGGCCCGGCCGACATGTCCGGCGCCACCTTCACCATCTCGTCACTGGGTGGCATCGGTGGGCGTTACTTCACGCCCATCATCAACGCGCCCGAAGTCGCCATCCTGGGCGTCTGCAAGAGCCAGATGGAGCCGGTGTGGGACGGCAAACAGTTCGTGCCGCGCCTGATGCTGCCGCTCTCGCTGACTTGGGACCACCGCGTGATCGACGGCGCCGCAGCGGCCCGCTTCAACGCCTACCTCGGCCAGATCCTCGGCGACTTCCGTCGCGTGCTGCTCTAAGAAGGGAACCGGAACATGGCACTCATGGACATCAAGGTTCCCGACATTGGCGACTTCGACGAGGTCGCGGTCATTGAACTGCTGGTCAAGCCGGGCGACACCGTCAGGGCCGAGCAGAGCCTCATCACCGTCGAGTCCGACAAGGCCTCGATGGAGATCCCCTCGTCGCATGCCGGCGTGGTCAAGGAGCTCAAGGTCAAGCTGGGCGACAAGGTCAGCGAAGGCTCGGTGGTGCTGGTGCTGGAAGCGCAGGGCGCTGCTGTTTCCTCTCCCTCTCCCGCCCCGGCGGGAGAGGGTCGGGGAGAGGGTGCAGCAATTGCACAGCCCTCACCCCAACCCTCTCCCGCCAGCGGGAGAGGGAGTGAGGCCCCCGCTGTGGCCGGTTTCGGCGGCAGCGCCGACATCGAATGCGACCTGCTGGTGCTCGGCGCCGGCCCCGGTGGCTACTCGGCCGCCTTCCGCGCCGCCGACCTGGGCCTGAAGGTCGTCATCGTCGAGCGTTACGCCCAGCTGGGCGGCGTCTGCCTGAACGTGGGCTGCATCCCCTCCAAGGCGCTGTTGCACGTGGCGGCGGTGATGGACGAGGTCAGCCACATGGCCGATCTGGGTGTCGATTTCGGTGCGCCCACCTTGAACATCGACAAGCTGCGCGCCCACAAGGAAAAGGTCATCGGCAAGCTGACCGGTGGCCTGGCGGCGATGGCCAAGATGCGCAAGGTCACCACCGTGCGCGGCTATGGCGCCTTCGTCGGCCCCAACCATGTGGAAGTGGAAGAGACCACCGGCACCGGCCAGGACAAGACCGGCAGCAAGAAGGTTGTGGCCTTCAAGAAGTGCATCATCGCCGCCGGCTCGCAGGCGGTGCGCCTGCCGTTTTTCCCGCAGGACGAACGCATCGTGGACTCGACCGGCGCGCTGGCGTTGAAAGCGGTGCCGAAGAAAATGCTCATCGTCGGCGGCGGCATCATCGGCCTGGAAATGGGCACCGTCTACAGCACGCTGGGCGCCCGCCTGGACGTGGTGGAGATGATGGACGGCCTGATGCAGGGCGCAGACCGCGACCTGGTCAAGGTGTGGGAAAAGATGAACAAGGGCCGCTTCGACAACATCATGTTGAAGACCAAAACCGTGGGCGCCACGGCCACGCCCGAAGGCATCAAGGTGCAGTTCGAGGGCCTGGACGGCGCCAAGAGCGAAGGCACCTACGACCTGGTGCTGCAGGCCGTGGGTCGTACGCCCAACGGCAAGAAGATCGCCGCCGAAAAAGCCGGCGTGGCGGTGACCGACCGCGGCTTCATCAACGTCGACATCCAGATGCGCACCAACGTGCCGCACATCTTCGCCATCGGCGACATCGTGGGTCAGCCCATGCTGGCGCACAAGGCGGTGCACGAGGCGCATGTGGCGGCCGAGGTCATCGCCGGTGAACTGCAGGGCGACCAGGAGCTGGCGGCGGCCGCCTTCAACGCCCGCGTCATTCCATCGGTGGCCTACACCGACCCGGAAGTGGCCTGGGTGGGCCTCACCGAGGACCAGGCCAAGGCCCAAGGCATCAAGGTCAGGAAGGGTCTCTTTCCCTGGACGGCTTCGGGCCGCGCCATCGCCAACGGCCGCGACGAGGGCTTCACCAAGCTGTTGTTCGACGATTCGCCCGAGGCCCACGGCCACGGCAAGATCCTCGGCGGTGGCATCGTGGGCACCCACGCCGGCGACATGATCGGCGAGATCGCGCTGGCCATCGAGATGGGCGCCGACGCGGTGGATATCGGCAAGACCATTCACCCGCACCCCACGCTGGGCGAGAGCATCGGCATGGCGGCGGAGGTGGCGCACGGGTCTTGCACGGATTTGCCGCCGTCGAAGAAGTAAGCCGCCTCAACGCTGCTGAACACAAGAGCCCCGGACGGGAAACTGTCCGGGGCTTTTTTGCCATTCCAGCTGTTGCTGGATCGTAAATATCGCCCCGCGCTCAAATTCCAAGTGCAACACCCTCCCTGGAGAATCTGTTGCATGCCCCAAACCTACACCCACCTGAGTCTGCAAGAGCGCGCCTTGATGCAAGTCTGGCTTGAACACGGCGTGAGCCTG
>Ga0209278_1000124_pt1 | contig 108612 bp, 95 predicted proteins | sample JI81BgreenDNA_FD_187504 | JGI IMG/M metagenome (GOLD analysis project Ga0209278, IMG submission 187504) | Wastewater effluent complex algal communities from Wisconsin, to seasonally profile nutrient transformation and Carbon sequestration -... | ecosystem: Engineered > WWTP > Effluent > Algae... | reverse complement strand
AGGCAGCTCCGGCCAAGAAGGCAGCTCCGGCCAAGAAGGCAGCTCCGGCCAAGAAGGCAGCTCCGGCCAAGAAGGCAGCTCCGGCCAAGAAGGCAGCTCCGGCCAAGAAGGCCGCGAAGAAGGCCAAGCGCTGACGCTTTGCCGGGGTGTTTTCCTACCCCGGACCGCTTCACCCCGACGACCGCATGTGCGAGCCTGCTGTCGTCACCTCGCGGAGCACCCAGTGAGCCTGATCGACCGCCTCAAGCGCTTCCTCGCCCAGTCCACGCCCACCGGCAACCCGGAAGACGCCGTCAATCGCTCCGAGCTCGAAAACGAAACCAAGGCGGCGCCGGGCGGCATCGAGCGCCGCCTCCATGACCGTCGCAACGCCCGCGAGGGCACGCGGGCCCTGATCATCGACGACTCGGCCACGGTGACGGCCGCGCTCGCGCGGATGCTGCTGCAGAACCGCTACCAGCTCGATACCGCCGGCGATGCCGAAAGTGGGCTGGCGAAGATCGCCGCGAATCCCCCCGAGATCATCTTCCTCGACATCGTCCTGCCCGGCATCAACGGCTTCGAGGCGCTCCGCCGCATCCGCCGCGACCCGGTCAGCAAGGACATCCCGGTCATCATGATGTCGGGCAACGAGCAGGCGACCGAACAGTTCTACGCCCAACGAATCGGTGCCGACGACTTCATGAAGAAGCCCTTTTCGCGCTTCGAAGTGTTCGCCCGGGTCGAGAAGCTGCTCGACGGCGAAGCCGCGCCAAAGCGCGGCGCCTGAGCCCGACGCCCCCGCCGCGAAGGCGGGGCCAAGGCCCTCAACCCAGCATCGGCAGGTCGAGCCCTTTCTCCTTCGCGCAGGCTTTGGCGATGTCGTAGCCCGCGTCCGCGTGACGCATCACGCCCGTACCCGGATCGTTCCAAAGCACGCGCCCGAGCCGCTTCTGGGCCGCTTCCGTGCCATCGGCCACGATCACCACGCCGCTGTGCTGCGAGAAGCCCATGCCCACGCCGCCGCCGTGGTGCAGCGACACCCAGGTCGCGCCGCCGGCCACGTTGAGCATGGCGTTGAGCAGCGGCCAGTCGGACACGGCGTCCGAGCCGTCGAGCATCGCCTCCGTCTCCCGGTTCGGGCTGGCCACGCTGCCGGAATCCAGGTGGTCGCGACCGATGACGATCGGCGCCTTCAGTTCACCGTTCCGCACCATCTCGTTGAACGCGAGCGCCAATCGGTGGCGGTCGCCGAGGCCCACCCAGCAGATGCGCGCCGGCAGGCCTTGGAAGGCGATGCGCTCCTTGGCCATATCCAACCAGCGGTGCAGGTGCGGGTCATTGGGGATGAGTTCCTTCACCTTGGCATCGGTCTTGGCGATGTCTTCCGGGTCGCCGGAGAGCGCGACCCAGCGGAAGGGGCCGATGCCGCGGCAGAACAGCGGGCGGATGTAGGCCGGGACGAATCCCGGGAAATCGAAGGCGTCGACGCAGCCGGCTTCCTGGGCCATCTGGCGGATGTTGTTGCCGTAGTCGAAGACCGGGATGCCCTGGTCCTCGAAATGCAGCATGGCCTCGACATGCATCCGCATCGAATGCTTGGCCGCTTCCACGACGCGCTCCGGCGCGTGCTTTTGTTCGTCAAGCCAGCGTTCCACCGTCCAGCCGGCCGGCAGGTAGCCATGCAGCGGGTCGTGGGCCGAGGTCTGGTCGGTGACGGCGTCCGGGCGCACGCCGCGGCGCACCAGCTCCGGAAGGATCTCCGCCGCATTGCCGAGCAGCGCCACCGAGCGCGCCTGACCTTCCGCGCAGTAACGCTCGATGCGCGCCAGGGCGTCGTCGAGGTCGGTGGCCTGCTCATCGACGTAGCGGGTGCGCAGGCGCATGTCGATGCTGCTCTGGCGGCACTCGATCGCGAGCATGTTGGCGCCGGCCATGGTCGCGGCCAGCGGCTGCGCGCCGCCCATGCCGCCGAGGCCCGCGGTGAGCACCCATTTGCCGGTGAGGTCGCCGCCGAAGTGCTGGCGGCCCATCTCGGCAAAGGTCTCGTAGGTGCCCTGCACGATGCCCTGCGAGCCGATGTAGATCCACGAGCCCGCCGTCATCTGGCCGTACATCGCGAGGCCCTTGGCGTCGAGTTCGTTGAAGTGCTTCCACGTCGCCCAGTGCGGCACCAGGTTGGAATTGGCGATCAGCACGCGGGGCGCGTCGGGGTGCGAGGGGAACACGCCGACCGGCTTGCCGCTCTGCACCAGCAGGGTCTGGTCGTCTTCGAGGCGCTCGAGCACTTCGACGATCCTGTCGAAGCTGGCCCAGTCGCGCGCCGCGCGGCCGATGCCGCCGTAGACCACCAGCGAGGTCGGGTCCTCGGCCACGTCCGGATCGAGGTTGTTCATCAGCATGCGCAGGGCGGCTTCGGTGAGCCAGCTCTTGCAGCGCAACGTGCTGCCGCGCGGGGCGCGGATGACACGGGAGGGGTCGTGGCGGCGCGAGACCATGGGGCGTGTCCGGGGCAGTAGCGAAGCCGCGATTGTAGGCGAGCCCGCCGCGGGCCTCGACGGCTCCACCCGCGCTCGCGGATCCCTCAGTCGCGCACGTCGGGCCGCCGCGGAGGTCTGGCCGACGGTTCGCTGCGCATCGCGGCTTTTACCAGGAGATGCGCCGACACTGGGGCGGTCAGGAAGACGAACAGCGTCACCAGGAACTCGCGGCCGGTGAAGCCGCCCTGCCATGCGAACCACGCCATGGAGGCAATCAGCGAAAGGCCGATGCCGAGGGTGCTGGCCTTGGTCGGCCCGTGCAGGCGCTTCATGAAGTCGCGGAGCTTGGCGAGCCCCCAAGCACCGACCAACGCAAACGACGCCCCCGCCACGAGAAGCACGGCGACGAGCGCATCCAGCCACAGAGGCATCGCGCTCATTCGACCACGCTCCCGCGCAGCAGGTAGCGCGACGCCGCCACGGTACCGACGAAACCGAACACCGCGATCAGCAGGGCGGCCTCGAAGTACACCGGGTCGCCGAGCGCGATGCCGAGCACGATGAGCAAAGCCAGCGCATTGACGTACATCGTGTCGAGGGCGAGCACGCGATCGACGAGGGCCGGCCCGCGCAGCAGTCGGTAGAAGGCCAGCAGCAAGGCCAGGGCGAAGGCACCACCCACCCAGGGCAGCACGATGGCGGTGATCATCGGAAGATCTCCTTCAACGGTGCTTCGTAGCGCGACTTCACCTCGGCCGCGACCGCCGCGGGGTCGTCCGCATGGAACGCGTGCACCAGCAGCCAGCGCCGGTCGTCGCTCACCTCGCAGCTCAAGGTGCCCGGCGTCATGGTGATGATGGACGCGAACACCGCGATGCCCTGCGGCGAATCGATGTCGAGCGGCACCCAGACGTAGGCCGGACGGATGCGCGATTCGGGTCCGAGGATGCGGACCGCCACCTCGAGGTTGGCCTTGACGATGTCGTGCAGCACGACCAGCAGGAGCTTGGCGGCGACGACCGGCGAGGCGAGTCGCGGCGACCGGATCGCCGGGACCGGCAGCAGCCGCGGCAGCACCAGCGCCCACAGCACGGCCAGCACGACCTGGCCATTCGATGCGCCATTGAGCAGCAGCCAGAGCGCGGCGACGGCGAGGCTGGTGAGCGGCGACGGCAGCAGGCGGCCAAGCATGGAGGGATGGCTCATCGCGGCACCGTCGTCGGCAGCGGATCGCGGCCGAGCACGGCATCGCGATAGGTGGCGGGTTCGGACAACTGGGCGGCACTGCCGGCGACGTATCGCGTGACCTCGGAGGCCATCACCGTGGTCACGACGAGGCCGAACACCAGCATCAGCATGGCCACCCGCTCGCCGAAGGCGGGGAACGGCGGTTGCGGCGCGGCGTTGCGGGCCGTCGTCACGGCCGGCGCCTGCCAGAACAGCCGGCTGCCGGCCCGAGCGAGGGCCACGAGGTTCAACAGGCTGGTGCCGAGCACCACGCCCCAGAGCACGATCGTCGCGCCTTCGGGCACCGCGTACGCCAGCAGCAGGCTCTTGCCGAGGAACCCACCGAAGGGCGGCAGGCCAGCGGCCGCCATCGCCAGTACGACGAAGAAGCCGCCCAGCCACGCCGGGCGGGCCATCGCGGCCACGCGGCCCAGGGCGTCGCCGCCGTCGCGATGCCGGCGCACCCAGTCGCCGAGCAGGAAGAACGCGGCCGCGGCCAGCGTCGAATGCACGAGGTAGTAGAGGCCCGCGGCCAGGGCCACGTCAGTGCCGAGGCCCATCGCCATGAACAGCACGCCCGCCGAGCCGACCACGAGGTAGCCGAGCAGGCCGCGCAACGTGGGCGAGGCCAGCGCGCCCAGCGCGGCCAGTGTCGCGGTGCCAGCACCGGCCCAGAACAGCAAGGGCTGCACCAATCCCGCCAGCGTGCCGGCATCGGGGCCGAACACCAGGCCGTAGACCCGGATGACGGCGTAGATGCCGAGCTTGGTCATGATCGCGAACAGGATCGCGGCCGGCGCCGAGGCCGCGGCGTAGGTGCGCGGCAGCCAGAAGTACAGCGGCAGCAGCGCGGCCTTCAGCGCGAACACGATGAGCAGCAGCCAGCCGCCGGCCTCGACCAGCGGGCGCTGGGCTTCCGGCAGCGCGGCGACGCGCGCCGAGAGGTCCGCCATGTTGAGCGTCCCGAGCACGCTGTAGAGCACGCCCACCGCGAACAGGAACAGCGCGGACGCGACGAGGTTCAGCACCACGTAGTGCAGGCCTTGGCGCAGTCGCTCGCCGCCCTGCCCGTGCAGCAACAGCCCGTAGCTGGCCGCGAGCAGCACCTCGAAGAACACGAACAGGTTGAACAGGTCGTGCGTGAGGAACGCGCCGCACAGCCCCATCAGCTGGAACTGGAAGAGCGCATGGAAATGCGCGCCGCGGGCATCGTCGCTGCCGCTGGCGAAACACTGGCTGGCGAATGCCAGCAGCACCAGCAAGCCGAGCATCAACACGGCCAGGCGATCCGCGAGCAGGACAATGCCGGCGAACGACGGCCAGTTGCCCACCTGGTACACGACGAGGCCCTGGTGCTCGACGGCAAGCCCGAGGCCGAGCACCACCAAGCCGAGGAGAAGCGTCGCTGCCAGCGAAAGGGCCCGCCGGAACGCCAACGGGGCGCGGTGCAACACGACGAGGGTCGCGCCAGCGAGCAGCGGCACGACCACGGGCAACACGGCGATGTGCGGGGCCATGCCACTCATTCGCGCGGCTCCCGGCCGTCGATGTGATCGGTGCCATTGGCCACGCGCGCCTGCACAGCCAGCACCAGCATCACGGCGGTCATCGCCATGCTGATCACGATCGCCGTGAGCACCAAGGCTTGGGGCAAGGGATCGGTGTAGTTCGCCAGGAACGGCGCCACCCCCTCCTTCAGCAGCGGCGTGCGGCCGGGTGCCAGTCGGCCGGCAGCGAACAGGAACAGGTTGACCGCGTACGACAGCAAGGTGAGCCCGAGGATCACATCGAACGTGCGGGCGCGGAGGAGCAGCCAGAAGCCGCCGCCCGCCAGCACCCCGATGGCGGAAGCGAAAAGGAACTCAAGGCTCATGGCTTGCCCTCCGGGCGATGCAGGCGGGTCAGCAGGAAGAGCACCAACAGCAACGCCCCCGCCACCGTGACATAGACGCCAGTGTCGAAGCCCATGGCGCTGGCGAACGGCACCTTGCCCAGCCATTCGCCAATCACCGGGATCGGCAGTTCGACGTAGGGCGTGCTGCTGGTCAGGAAGGGGTGACCGAAGGCAAAGGCCCCCAGCCCCGTGACGGTGGCGACGAGCAGCCCGACGCCGATCCACGCTGTCCAGTCATTGCGGAACTGCCGCTCGGCCAGGGCTCGACCACCGCCCATGGCCTGCAGGAAGACGGCGCCGACGAAGACCAGCGCGGCGATGAAGCCGCCGCCCGGGGCGTTGTGGCCGCGGAGGAAGAAGTAGAGCGAGACCGCGAGGCCGAGTGGCAGCAGCCATTGGGAGACGAGCTGCAGCATCAGTGAGGGAGCCGACGGCGAACGCGGCACCGCCACCTCGGGCTGCGGCCGCGCGTTCGTCAGGAGCGCGGCGATGATCAGTGCCGCGATGCCCACGACCGCGATCTCGCCGAGCGTATCGAGCGCACGGTAGTCCACGATGATCACGTTCACCACGTTCAGCCCACCGCCCTCGCTCTGGCTGGTACGCAGGAAATACTCGGAGATCGAGGCCACCGGCTGGGTCATCATCGCGAAAGCGAGGCCACCGACGATGGCGCCGCCGGCCAGCGCCAGCGCGGCGTGCAGGCCGTTGCGCAGCGGCGTGCGTTCGGGCGGCGAAACCTGCGGCAGGTAACGCAGCGCGAGGAGGATCAACAGGATCGACAGCGTCTCGACCATCAGCTGGGTCAAGGCGAGGTCCGGCGCCGACAGGAACACGAAAGCCAGCGAGACCGCGAGGCCGATGGCGCCGACGACGAGCACCGCGAACACACGCTGCCGGAAGCCCACAGCCACGGCGATCGTCGCGACGACGACGACGCCCCAAAGCGCCCACGCGCCCGGCCCAGCGGGCAGCGTCTCGCGAGGGCCGAAGGCGCCCCCGCCCGCGAAGGCCACCATGCCGGCGGCCACCGTCGCAGCCACGGTCCAACCGAGGTAGGCCGGGAGACGGCCGCCTTCCAATGCCCGGGTGATGAGCCCGGCCACCACCACCAGCAGCGCCAGCCCGAGGTCGAACACCCGCTTGCCGAACGACACGCGGGGGTCGGCGCGCAGCGCGCCGATGCGGTGCAGGAAGGCCCAGAGCGCCACGCCTCCGACGAGGCCGATCACGCTCATCAGCAGCGGCGCGTTGAATCCGTGCCAGATCGCGAGCTTGTATTCCGGCAACGGGGCGTTGAGCGCGCCCTGCGCACCCACAGCCAGCAGCTCGCCGATGGTGAGGTTCGGCAGCAGGCCAACCGCCAGCACGATCAGCACCAGCACCTCGACCGGCACGCGCATGAAGCGCGGCGGCTCGTGGGGCGTGCCGTTGACGCACTTCGGCTCGCCGCCGAAGAACACGTCGTGGATGAAGCGGATCGAGTACGCCACCGAGAAGGCCGCCGCGAGCACCGCCAATCCCGGGATCAGCAGATGCAGGCCGGCGACCTTCGGCACGCTCAGCGTTTCCGTGAGGAACATCTCTTTCGAGAGGAAGCCGTTGAACAGCGGCACGCCGGCCATGGCCAGCGAAGCGGCGATGGCCAGCGCCGCGGTGATCGGCATGTACTTCGCGAGGCCGTTGAGGCGGCGGAAATCGCGCGTCCCCGTCTCGTGGTCGATGATGCCGGCCGCCATGAACAGGCTGGCCTTGAAGGTGGCGTGGTTGAGGATGTGGAACACGCCAGCCACGAGGGCCATCTCGGTGCCCAGGCCGAACAGCAGCGTGATGAGTCCGAGATGGCTGATCGTTGAGTAAGCGAGGAGCCCCTTGAGATCCTGCTGGAAGATGGCGATGAACGCGCCGATGAGCAGGGTGGCCAAGCCGACGCTGCTGACGATCAGGAACCACTCGTCGCTGCCGGCCAGTGCCGGGTGCAGGCGTGCGAGCAGGAATACGCCGCACTTCACCATCGTCGCCGAGTGCAGGTAGGCCGACACGGGCGTTGGGGCGGCCATCGCGTGGGGCAGCCAGAAGTGGAACGGGAACTGCGCCGACTTGGTGAAGGCGCCCAGCAGCACGCAGAGCAGCGCCGGCACGTAGAGCGGGTGCTCCTGGATCCGGGCCGCCGACGCCAGCACGACGTCGAGTTCGAAGCTGCCGACGATGCGGCCGATCATCAGCACGCCGGCCAACAGCGCGAGCCCACCGGCGCCGGTGATGGCCAGCGCCATGCGGGCACCGCGGCGGGCCTCGCGCTGTCCGCTCCAGAAACCGATGAGCAGGAACGACGCGATCGACGTCAGTTCCCAGAACACCACGAGCAGCAGCAGGTTGCCGGCGACGACCACGCCCAGCATCGCCCCCATGAACAGCGCGAGGCTGGCGAAGAAGCGCTGCGGCGGGTCGTCGTCGGCGAGATACCAATAGGCGTAGAGGACGATCAGCGCGCCGATGCCGAGCACCAGCAAGGCGAACATCCAGGCAAAGCCGTCCAGTCGCAGCGAGAACGCGAGGCCGATCTGCGGCAGCCACGGCGCCGCGAACCGCGGAACCTCGCCGTCGAAAACGCCCGGCGCGAGCGCGAACAGAGCGACCAGCCCGAGAACGGCCCCGCCGCCCGCCACGGCCGCCGACATCGCCCGGCCCGCACGCGGCATCAGCGCGAGCAGCAGGGCGGCGACAAAAGGCGATGCGAGGAGGAAAAGCAGGAGCACGGCGAGCGGTCCGTTCAACAAAATGAAGAGTATGCCTGCAGCGGACACGCGTTCGGTTGAGCCATCGTGAACCCCTTCACGGGCGCGTATCGAGACGCTCGTCGCTGCCGATCTTCTGCGTGGTGCGCGAGACCAGCCAATCGACGACCGCTCGCAGCGCATCGTCGTGTCCCGCCCCGCCGTCGCGGGCCTGCTGGTAGGCCTGAAGCTGTGCATGCGCGCTGCTGCCGCGTGCCAGCAAGGTAGGCAGCCGACCCAGCACGCGATCCGCCCCCAGTGCCGCGCGATCGGGGGCCGTCAAGGCCATCAGGTCTTCCAGCCATTCGGTCAGCGGGCGCACGCGTCCATCGCGCTCGTCGATGAATTGCGCCTCCATCCCATCGCGCTTGGCGCGCCAGCGGTTCTCGTCGATGAGTCGCCGCGTCTGCGCGTCATGCGGCACGGCCAGCGAAGGATCACGCACCAGCGCGCGAACCAGGCAGCGGTAAAGCGCCGCGATGATCAGCGAGTCTTCGGCGCGAGTGCAGGCATCGGCAATGCGCAACTCGAGGGTCGGGTACCGCAACGCGGGGCGGATCGCCCACCAGAGGAAGCTGGGATCACGCATCGCGCCGGCGGCGACGAGGCGCGCCGCGAAGCCGTCGTAATCGGCCTGGTCGCGGAAGAATTCGGGGATGCCGGTGCGTGGCCACTCGTCGTAGGCGGCCTGCCGGTAGCTCATCAGGCCCGTGGAGTGGCGGTTCCAGAATGGCGAGGAGGTCGACAGGGCGAGGAACAGCGGCAGCCAGCGCATCACCCCGTTCATCACCACCACCCGGTCGATCTCGGGGGGTACCGCGACATGGATGTGGAGGCCGCAAAGCACGTTGCGCCGGCCGACGATGCCGAAATCGGCCATCAGTCGGGCATACCGCGGCTTCGCGGTGGCCGCCAGCCCCGACCAGTGCGAACTGGGATGCGTTCCTGCCGCGACCAGTCGGTACCCCATGGCCTCCGCCACTTCGGCAAGGCCGGCGCGGCAGGCATCGAGGGTGTCGGCGGCCTCATGGAAATCGGACAGCACACGGGTGGCGACTTCGATCTGCGATTGCAGGAGTTCCGGAGCGACGACGTCACCGAGGCGCGTCCGGCAAGCCTTGAGGTAGGCCTTCGGCACGCGCGCCATCAACGCCCGGGTTCGCGGATGGACGAGGAAGAACTCCTCCTCGATACCGAACGTATAGGGAAACTGGAGGGTCATGCCGCGTCCTGGGACAGGGCGCCGCACCGTACCGGTGGACGCCGATCCGGGGGTTAACGCCACGTGCCCAACCCGTTCAGAGCTTGTCACCCTTGGGCGCGCACCGGCGCCGCTCGGGGGCCCGCTTATGCCAAATCGTCAGTGGACGGCACATTTATATCGCTTCATCTTGATTGAACGATATAAGGAGCATCCGCCATGCCGTTGACCCGCCTCCCCTCGCCCGCCGGCACCCGCCCGGCCTCCCGCTTGGACCTCGTCCTGGTCGGCGCGCGCGGCCAGGTCGGCAGCGCTTTCCGCGAGCGGCTCGCCGGCCAGCACGCAGCCATCGCCCGCCGCATCGGCCTCGACCTCCGCCTGCTGGCGGCCTTCGACCGACGTGGTTTCGCCTATGACCTGGAAGGCCTCGCGCCCACCGGGCTCGAGTCTGCGCTGCAGCCGCGCCGCGAGGACGCGATCGAAGCACTCTTCTCCCACCTGCAGTCCCCGCGCCCGGCGCCTGCGCTGGTCGTCGACTGCACGGCCAGCGACGAGATCGCGGCCCGCTATCCCGAGTGGCTCGCCAACGGCTTGGGCATCGCGACGGCCAACAAGCGCGCGAATGCGCGGGAATTGGCCTTCTACCGGCAAATCCAGCGCGCCGCGTCGTCCAGTGGCGCGCCGTATCGCTTCGAAACCACGGTCGGTGCGGCGATCCCCATCCTCGGTCCGCTGCGGGACCTCGCGCTGCGTGGCGAGGGCGTGCGCGCCATCCAGGGCGTGCTCTCCGGCTCGCTCAGTTTTCTGCTCGAGCGCTTGCACGCAGGTCAGCGCTTCTCCGCCGCGCTCGCGGAGGCGCAATCGCTCGGCTACACCGAACCGGACGCCGGCGAGGATCTGCGCGCCGACGACCTCGTGCGGAAGCTGCTCGTGCTGGCGCGCGAGGCCGGCTTCGCGATCGAACCCCATGAGGTCTCGGTGACACCGTTCGCCGAGTGCGCCGCCCGCCATCCCCAGGACTGGGCCTCGCATCTCGACGCGGAGGACGCGCGCTGGGCGGAGCGCATCGCTCGCGCCAAGGCGGCCGGCACACGCTGGACGATCCTCGCCGAAGTCGATGCCACGGGCGCACGCATCGCCCTGCGCGAACTCGAGGCCACATCGCCGTTCGCCACCCTGCCCGCCGGACAGAACCTCGTGCGCATCGAGACCGACCTCCAGCGCGAACGCCCGCTGTGGCTGGGCGGCCCGGGGGCGGGCCCCGACATCACTGCCGCTGGCGTCCTGAGCGACGTGATCGCCGCCGGGCAGGCGCTGGTGCGCGGCGCTCAGTCCGACAGCAGGCGGCGCAGCGTCGCGGCATAGGCCGAAGCCGCCGATTCGCGTTGCGCATGGCGGCCCTCCGACACCACGCGACGGCCGTCGACGAAGACCTCGCGGACCAGCGGGCGGTTGCCGCAGAACACCCAGCGATCGAGCACGTCGTCGCGTGTCGCGGCCGCCAAGGCGGGGGCCTCCGCATCGAGCACCAGCGCATCCACCGCCGAGGCGTCGTCGAGCATGCCCACGGGCTGGCCGGTGGCGGCGGCGGCGGACGCCGCCACGGCGCTCAACATGGCCTCGGCATTGCTGCCGGGCCCGAGCAGGGCGCGACTGCGCTTCTGTTCCACCAACCGCTGGCCGTACTCCAGCCAGCGCAGGTCCTCGACCGGCGACACCGACACGTGGCTGTCCGAACCGAGGCCGTACCGTCCACCGGCCGAGAGGAAGGCGCGCAGCGGGAACAGGCCGTCGCCAAGGTTGGCCTCGGTGCTCGGGCAGATCGCCACCGTGGCGCCGCTGGCGGCGATGCCACGGACCTCCGACTCGTCGAGGTGCGTCGCATGCACCAGCGTCCAGCGTCGGTCGACCGGCATCGCGTCCAGCAGAAGCTGCACCGGTCGCCGGCCATGCGTGGCGAGGCCATCGGCGACCTCCGCCTGCTGCTCGGCGATGTGCAAGTGGACGGGCATACCGGGTTCGTCGAAGGCGGCGAGCACTTCGCGCATCGTCGGCAGGGTGACGGCGCGCAAGCTGTGGAAAGCGACGCCGACGCGAACGCCCGGGAGGCCTGACGTCGCAGCGCGAAGCGCGTCGACCAGGCGCACGTAGGCCTCGGTGGCATGGCCGAAGCGCTGCTGCCGTGCCGACAGCGGGCGTCCGTCGAAACCACCATGCTGGTAGAGCACCGGCAGCAGCGTCAGGCGCAGGCCGACGGACTGCGCCGCCGCGAGGATCGCCTCGGCCATCGCTGCGGGACGGGCGTAGGGCCGGCCGTCAACGTCGTGGTGCAGGTAATGGAACTCGCAAACGCTGGTGAAGCCCGCCTCCAGCATCTCGATGTAGAGCTGCCGCGCGATGGCGTGGACGTCGTCCGGCGACAGCGTGGCGGCGAACCGGTACATCCATTCGCGCCAGGTCCAGAAGCTGTCGGCCTCGGACTGCTGGCGCTCGGTGAGCCCCGCCATCGCGCGCTGGAAGGCGTGCGAATGCAGGTTGGCGATGCCCGGAACCACCCAGGCCGCACGCGTGGCGACATCGACCGGCAGCGCCGCGCCGTGGCGCCACCCGCGTCCATCGAACAGCGCATCGGCCTGCAGCAAGGTCATCGGATCGGCTCGCATCGGGAGGCCCACATGCTAAAGCCTGCGCCGGTATGCTCGCGACTTTCGCATCGAACGCACGCCGTCGTGGCCCCATCGACCTTCCTGTTGCGCAACGTCCGCCTGGTCACGCTTGATGGCGCCGATGGCTACGCTCCGATCGACGATGGTGCCGTGGCCGTCGTGGAGGGCCACATCGCGCACGCCGGGCCACACCGCGCCCTGCCGCCGGCCTACCTCGGCCTCGATCCCGTCGATGGCCAGCAGGCGCTGGCGACGCCTGGGCTCATCGACTGCCACACCCATCTCGTGTTCGCCGGCGACCGCGCGGGCGAGTTCGAGCAGCGATTGAACGGCGTGAGCTACGAAGCCATCGCGAAGGCCGGCGGGGGCATCCTCTCCACCGTGCGCGCCACGCGCGCCGCCGACGAGGACGCGCTGCTCCGCGAATCGCTGCCGCGCGCACAAGCGCTGGTGGCGAGCGGCTGCACCACGCTGGAGATCAAGTCCGGCTACGGCCTGACGCTGGCCGACGAGGCGAAAATGCTGCGCGTCGCGCGTCGCATCGGCGAACGGCTCGGCATCACGGTCCGCACCACCTTCCTCGGCGCCCACGCCGTGCCCCCGGAATACGCCGGTCGCGCCGACGATTACGTGGCCGCGCTCGTCGACTGGCTGCCCGCACTGCAGGGCGAAGGCCTCGTCGACGCCGTCGACGCGTTCTGCGAGCGCATCGGCTTCGACGCCGCGCAAACCACCCGGGTCTTCGAGGCCGCACGGGCGCTCGGCCTGCCAGTGAAGCTGCACGCCGACCAGCTCAGCGACGGCGGCGGTGCCGCGCTCGTCTCCGCGTTCCACGGCCTGTCGGCCGACCATGTCGAATACACCGGCGAGGACGCCGTCGCCGCCATGGCGTCGGCTGGCACGGTGGCCGTGCTGCTGCCAGGCAGCTTCCACTGCCTGCGCGAGACGAAGCAGCCGCCGATCGACGGCTTCCGCCGCCACGGCGTGCCGATGGCCGTGAGCACCGACCTGAATCCGGGGACGTCCCCGATGCGTTCGCTGCCGCTGGCGATGTCGCTGGCCTGCACGCATTTCCGGCTCACGCCGGAGGAAGCCCTGCGCGGGGCCTCCCAGCACGCCGCCGCCGCGCTGGGCCTGAACGACCGCGGACGCCTTGCCGAGGGCCTGCGCGCCGACCTCGCGCTGTGGCCGGTGCGGCATCCCGCCGAACTCAGCTATTGGCTCGGTGCCGTGAGGCCGACCGCCCTCTGGTCCGCCGGCCGTCGACTGTAGGAACCGCCCCCCCGCAACGCAAACGCCCCGCGCGAGGCGGGGCGTTCATGGCGGCACCTGGGAGCAGGCGCCACATCCAGCCGGGCCCAGGGCCCGGCCCGTGGCGATCAGGCCGATGCCTTCTTGGCCGGAGCCTTCTTGGCCGGGGCCTTCTTCGCGGCCGGCGCCTTCGCCGGGGCCGCCTTCACGGCCGTCGTGCCGGCCTTGACGACCGACTGGTGCGGACGGGCGTTGCCGTAGGACGCGTTGTAGCGCTTGCCCTTGGCGGTCTTGCGGTCACCCTTACCCATGGGACACTCCTGAATGCTTGTTGGGTTGATCGGAAAGGGGCGGGAGTGTAGCACCGGCGCCTTCTTCGTGGGCATGGCCGTGGCACGCCGCATCCACCGCCTGTCCGTGGGCGAGGCGCAGGTTCAGCAGGTGCGCCACAGCCACCAAGGTGCCCGCCGTGGTCATGGTCAGCGCGTGCAACAGGGCATGGTCATGGATCGCCGGCACGAAGCGCTCGGCGAACAGGATCGCCAAGCCCGTGAGCAGCAGCGGCCAGGCGAAGAACCGGCCGTGGGCCCGCAAGCTGTGGCCCACGGACAGCACGGCGAACAGCGTGGTGAAAGCGAGGAAGAAGCCCTCGAAGGCATGCGACGCGAGGAACTCCAAGCCCAGGGCGGGCAGGAAGGCCATCGCCAAGGGCAAGACCGCGCAGTGCACCGCGCAGAGCGTGGCGGCGGTGGCGCCGAGCCTGTCGTACCAGCGCCCGCGCGCTTCGGCGGACGGGTTCGTTGCGTGGATGGGGCGCGCCATGACTTCCGGGACGGGTTGAGCTCGAAGCGCAATACTATAACATCCGGGGTTGCCCCCCCGTTTTCCACCCCACTGATAAATCTGGATTCCGTTCATGACCCGATCGCTGGTCCGTTCCGTCCTTGCCCTGTCCGTCGCCGCCGCGCTGTCAACGCCGGCCTTCGCGGCCGACGCGGCCCACCCCCACGCCACCCAGGCGGCCCGGGAGGAAGCCCGCAAACTCGATGAGGTGAAGGTCACCGCCAGTCCGCTCGACACCGCGCTCGACGAACTCGCCCGGCCGGCCGATGTGCTGGCCGGCGTCGCCCTCGACGACCGCCGCACCGGCACCTTGGGTGAAACGGTCGCCTCGCTGCCGGGCGTGCAGAGCAGCCACTTCGGCCCGGGCGTCGGTCGTCCGATCATCCGCGGCCTCGACGGTGGTCGCGTCTCGGTGCTCGCCAACGGCCTTTCCACGCTCGACGTGTCCACCGTCAGCGTCGACCACGCGGTGTCGGTCGAACCCTTCCTCGCCGACAGCATCGAGGTCCTGAAGGGCCCGGCCAACCTGTTCTTCGGCAATGGCGCCATCGGTGGTGCCGTCAACGTCGTCGACCACCGCATCCCGACCGAGCGTAGCGACCGCCTGATCTCGGGTCGCGCCGAACTGCGCACCGGCACCGGCAACGACGAGAAGGCCGGCCTGCTGCGCCTCGATGGTGGCAGTGGCAACTGGGCCTGGCACCTCGACGGCCTGCTCCGCGACACCGGCGACATCGATGTGCCGGACTACGTGTACTCCGCCGACCTCCGCGCCGAGGAGATCGCGGAAGGCGCGGATCCGGCCAGCTTCGAGCGCGGCACCCTCGAGAATTCCGCCACCAACAGCCGCTCGTTCGCGGGCGGCTTCGCCTACCTCGGCGATCGCGTGTTCTGGGGCGCGTCCCTGTCCAACTACGGCACCGACTACGGCATCCCCGGCGGCCATGAGCATGGCGGCGAAGAGGAAGGTGGCGTCCGCATCGAGCTCGACCAGAACCGTTCCGATGTGCGCTTCGGCGTCAACGATCTTGGCCCGCTGAAGCAGGTGGCGGTCCATGCGACGTTCAACGAGTACGAGCACGTCGAGTTCGAGGGTGCCGAGATCGGCACGCGCTTCATCAACGAGGCCAGCGAGGCCCGCCTGGAGGCCGTGCAGAACGAGATCTGGGGCTGGAACGGCGCCTTCGGGATGCAGTACGCCGACCGCGATTTCGAGGCGATCGGCGACGAAGCCTTCGTGCCCGCCACCAGCAGCCGCGACCGCGGCTTCTTCCTGATGCAGGAGCGCGCCTTCGGCGCCTTCAAGCTCGAGCTCGGCGCCCGCCACGACCGGATCGACATCGGCTTGGTGGATGGCCTTGTCGAGCGCGACTTCGACACCAACAGCGGCTCCATCGGCCTGCGCTGGGCGCCGGCCGAACTGTGGCACCTGACCCTGAACCTCGACCGCGCCGAGCGCGCGCCGGGCGCGGAAGAGCTGTTCGCCGAAGGCACGCACGTCGCCACCTCGACCTACGAGATCGGCGACCCCTTCCTCGACACCGAGACGGCCGACCGCGCCGAGCTCGGCGTGCACCTGCACGGCGATCGCTTCGAAGGCCGCGCCGCGATCTACCAGACGCGCTTCGACGACTTCATCTACCTCGCCGAGACCGGGTTGGAGATCGACGACCTGCCGGTGCGCGTGTGGACGCAGGCCGACGCCGACTTCCGCGGCTGGGAGATCGAAGGTACGGTCACGCTGGCCGAGGCCGCGAATGGCACGTGGACGCTGCGCGGCTTCGCCGACGGCGTGGACGCCGAGCTCGATGCCGGCGGCAACCTGCCGCGCATCGCCCCCGGCCGTTTTGGCCTCGACCTCGGCTGGACGCTCGACGCGTGGCGCGCTGGCCTCGGTGCCGTGCGCTACCGCTCGCAGGACGACGTGGCTGACGGCGAGACGGCGACGGACGGCTTCACGCTGGTGAATGCCCAGGTGACCTACCACTGGGACACGCAGACCTTCGGCTGGGAGGCGTACCTGCAGGGCTCGAACCTCACCGACGCGGAAGCGCGCCTGCATACCTCGTTCCTGAAGGATGTCGCTCCGCTGATGGGTCGCAACTTCACCGCGGGCCTGCGCGTGTTCTTCTGATCCCTCGCCTCCGTCCGGAAAAGAAAAACCCCGCTTCGGCGGGGTTTTTCTTTGGCCCTTCCCGCCGGGAACCGGACGCGCCCTACTCCTCGCGCTCTTCCTCGCTGCCGGACTCGGCATCGGGGCGTTCGGACGGGTCTTCGTCCATGTCCTCGGCCTCGGGCTGCCGGCGCACCAGCGCCTCGGCGGCATCGGCGACGGCCTGCTGCTCGCCGCTGAGCCGGCCGATATGGAAGGCCGCGTAGCCCGGCAGCACCTGCTGGTTCAGCGACATGCCAAGGATGCGTCCCGGAAAGGGCGCAAGGATCTCGCTGCGGCGACTGGTGATCGGATCGACCACGTAGCCCAGGGGTTGGCCCGGCTTCACCGCCTGGCCGAGCTGGACTTCGCTGAAAAGGAACCCGCCCGCATTGGTGCGCACCCAGCTCGAATCCTGGTAGATCGGCGTGGCGTCGGCGTCCTGGCCGGCGTGGGCCTCCGACTCCAGCATGTCCATGCGGTGCATCAGCGCGCGGATGGCATCGGCCGCGGGCGCGATGTGCTCCTCCTCGAGGAAGTGCGGCGCGCCGACCTCGAAGGTCACGGCGGGGATGCCCGTGCCCACGGCGGCCAAGCGCAACATGCCGCGAGTGCCCGGACTGTGCAGCACCAGGGTGTTGCCGAAGCCCCGGGTGAACTCGAGCACCTCGGGATTGGTGAGGTCGGCGCGGATCTGCGGCAGGTTGCTGCGCTGGAACGAGCCGGTGTGGAAATCGACCAGCGCGTCGCAGCGCCGCACGACGTCGTTGAAGAACCCGTGCGCCAGCCGTGAGGCGATGCTGCCGCTCCGCGAACCGGGGAAATGGCGGTTCAGGTCGCGACGATCAGGCAGGTAGCGGTTGTTTCGGGTGAAGCCAAACACGTTGACGATCGGCGCGACCACGAGGGTTCCGGCCAGACGGGTGGCATCCACTTCGTCGCCGATGCGGCGCGCGACCTCGATGCCGTTGAGTTCATCGCCGTGGATGCCCGCGATGAGGCACAACACCGGTCCTGGCTTCGCGCCGTGGATCACGGTGATCGGGCTCGGCAGCTCGCCGCGGCCGAGGCCATCGGGTGGCCGCCACGAGAGGCGCTGGCGCGTGCCCGGCAGGACGAAGCGGTCGAGCATCTGGAATGGCGTGATCAGCTCGTCGCTGGCGGATTCCTCGGGCGACTCCGGCGCGGCGATCAGCGGCGGCGGCTTCGGACCCACCGGCGTCGCGGCCCGGGGCACCTCGGCCGGGAAATCCTGCGGGGCGGCCCATAGCGGGCTCGCTCCCACCAGTGCGGCCATGGCAGCCCAGAGGGCGGTGCGCCTCATTCCGAGCCCTTCCCGACGCAAGCCGCACACAGGCCCACCACTTCGAGGTAGGACGAGGCCGGCTCGAAACGCTGGGCGCGCGCGAGCGCGTCGAGCTGCGCGGCGAGCGTCTCGTCTTCGAGCTCCTGCGCGCTCTCGCAGGCCTTGCAGATCAGGATCGGCACGACGTGGCCCGCCAGCGGGTGGTGGCAGGCGAGGAAGGCGTTGATCGAAACAAGCCGGTGGATGAAGCCGTTCTCGAGGAGGAAATCGAGGGCGCGGTAGACGGTGGGCGGCGCCGAGGCGCCCGGGCCGCCGCGCATGCGCTCCAGCAGGTCGTAGGCCTTCACCGGCTTGCCGGCTTCGGCGATCTGCTTCAGGGCTTCGGCACGGATCGGCGTCAGGTTCAGGCCGCGCTCGCGGCAGGCGTTCTCGACCGCACGAACAAACTCCCCTGCCCCGTGCGTGTGCAGCTCGGGGTGGGCGCAAACGTGGTCGGCGTGGGCGTGCGGGCGTTCCTTGGCCATGGGCGACAGCCTACGCGAAGCCCGCGGTCAGGGCGCGCGGTCGGCGATCTTCTGCAGGGCGGCGTCGATGCGCTTCAGCGACTCGTCGCGCCCAGCGAGGTAGACCGTGTGGTCGATCGACGGCGAGACCTGGGTACCGGTGATCGCCACGCGCAGCGGCTGCGCCAGCTTGCCCATGCCGATGCCCAGGGCGGCCACGGTGTCGGCAAGGCTCTGCTGCACGGCCGCGGGCGACCACTCCGCTTGGGCGGCGATGCGCGCACGCACGTCGGCCAGCGGCGCCGCGGCGGCTTCGACGAGGTGCTTGTCGACGGCGGCGCTGTCGTAGTCGGCCAGCGGCGCGTACCAGACGCGGGCGCGCTCGGCCATTTCCTTCAGGGTCTTGCAGCGCTCGGCGAGAGCGACCACCACCTCGGCGGGCTTCGGGCCGCGCGTCGGATCCATGCCCTGGTCGCGCAGGTGCCACTCGAGATGCACGGCGGTGGCGGCCGGGTCGTCGGTCTTGAAGTAGTGCTGGTTCAGCCAGTCGAGCTTGTCGCGGTCGAAGCGCGAGGCGCTGTGGTTCACGTCCTCGACGCGGAACAGCCGCACCATGTCGGCGATCGAGAAGATCTCCTGGTCGCCGTAGCTCCAGCCGAGGCGCACGAGGTAGTTCAGCAGCGCGTGCGGCAGGTAGCCGTCGTCGCGCCACTGCATCACGCTCACCGCGCCGTGGCGCTTCGACAGCTTGGTGCCGTCGGGCCCGAGGATCATCGGCAGGTGGGCGAAGCGCGGGGCCTTGGCGCCGAGGGCTTCGTAGATGTTGATCTGCCGCGGGGTGTTGTTGACGTGGTCGTCGCCGCGGATCACGTCGGTGATCCGCATGTCGAGGTCGTCGACCACCACCGCGAAGTTGTAGGTCGGGAAGCCGTCCGAGCGCTCGATCACCAGATCGTCGAGCTCGGTATTGGCCCACTCGATGCGGCCCTTCACCGCGTCGTGGAAGACCACGCTGCCGCCTTCGGGGTTGCGGAAGCGGATCACGCGGTTCGGGTCGTCGCGATAGGGCGCGTTCTCGGTGCGGTACTTGCCCGAATAGCGCGGCTTGATGCCGGCGGCCATCGCGGCGTCGCGCGCGGCCTGGATCTCGTCCTTGGTCTCGTAGGCGTAGTAGGCCTTGCCGGCCTGCACGAGCTCCGAGGCCACCTGGCGGTAGCGTTCGAGGCGATGGGTCTGGTAGATCGGGCCCTCGTCCGGGTTGAGGCCCAGCCACGCCATGCCGTCGAGGATCGCCTGCACCGCTTCCGGCGTGCTGCGCTCCTGGTCGGTGTCCTCGACGCGCAGCACGAACTGGCCGCCGCGGCTGCGCGATTCCAGCCAGCAGTAGAGCGCGGTGCGGGCGCCGCCGATGTGCAGGTAACCGGTGGGGCTGGGCGCGAAGCGGGTGCGACAGGTCATGGGTACGGCCGGCGTCAGAAACGGGAACGCGCCGGCGGAGGCCGGCGCGAGGGGCGCTAGTGTACGTCGAGTGGCGGGCCGCATAATCCCCAGCATTCCCGTCTTCACACCCAAGGCCGATCCATGCGCCTGACCTTCGCCGCCCTGCTGCTGGCCGCCCTGCCCGCCCTGACCCTGGCCGTGCCGGCCCCCGCGCCCGCCCCGCCAGCCCCGGCCGTGCCGATGGAGCGCGTGGCCCTGGACACCAGCGCCGGCCGCGTCGTGCTGGAGCTCGACCCCGGCAAGGCCCCGCAGACCGTGGCGAACTTCCTCGCCTACGTGGAATCCGGCCACTACAACGGCACGATCTTCCATCGCGTGGTGCCCAACCTGCTGGTGCAGGGGGGTGCCTACACGCCGGACCTTCAGCCCAAGCCGGAGCGCGCCCCGGTGCCGCTCGAAGCGGGCAATGGCCTGAGCAACCTGCGCGGCACGATCGCCGCCGCACGGCGACCGGACACGCGGGATTCGGCGACGGCGCAGTTCTTCATCAATGTCGTCGACAACCCTCAGTTCGATGCCATGGACCCGGCCAACGCCGTTGGCGCCGGCTATGCGGTGTTCGGCCGCGTGGTCGAAGGCATGGACGTGGTCGATGCGATGCGCAACGTGGAAACGGGTGCGCAGGGCCCCTTCCCGTCGCGCGTGCCGAACCAGGCCATCGTCATCGAACGGGCCGTGCGCCTGCCCGGCGCGGCGCAATGACGACGCTGTTCCTGTCCGACCTGCACCTCGATCCGTCGCGTCCGGACATCACGGCACAGTTCGAAGCCCTTTGCGCGGGCGAAGCGCGCGGGGCCGAGGCGGTCTTCCTGCTCGGCGACCTGTTCGAAGCCTTCCTCGGCGACGACGACGACGGCGAGATCGCGAACCGCGTGGCCGCGGCGACGCGCGCGCTGCGCGATGCCGGCGTGCCGGTGTTCTTCCTGCGCGGCAACCGCGATTTCCTCGTCGGCGCCGACTACGCGGCACGCGCCGGGTGGACGCTGCTGCCCGACCCGGCGGTGGTCGTTCTTGAGGGGGAGCCCACGCTGCTGATGCACGGCGACCTGCTGTGCCTCGACGACATCGCCTACCAGGCCTTCCGCCGGCAGGTGCGCGACCCGTCGTGGCAACAGGGCTTCCTCGCCCAGCCACTGGCGGCACGCAAGGCGTTCGCGGCCCAGGCCCGCGCCGCCAGCGCCGCGGCGCAGTCCGGCCGCGACGAGAGCATCGGCGATGTCACGCCTTCGGAGGTCGAGCGCGTGATGGCCTTCTATGGCGTGCGGCGCCTGATCCACGGCCACACGCACCGTCCGGCGATGCACGCCGTGGCCCTCCCCGACGGCCGCAGCGGCCAGCGCATCGTTCTGGGCGACTGGTACGACCAGGGCTCGGTGCTGCGCGTGGATCGCGATGGCTTCACGCTAAGCCGGCCGTCCTGATCGGTCGGGCCGAGCGAAGCGCGGCCCCTCAGCCCGCGAACGCGACGCCGCCCACCGGTTGCAGGCGCACGTACTCGCCCCGCGAAGGCAGCGGCTGGGCCGCGTCGAGGTCGACTTCGATCACGCCGTCCTGTCCGGCCACGCTGAGCTCCAGCGTGTTGCGCGCACCAATGCGACGCAGGCCGCGCACTTCCGCCGGCAGTCCGTCGCCCTCGCCCACTACGCGGAGTTCGTAGGGCCGTAGGTGCAAGCCGGCTGGGCCGAGGGCACCGCCGATGCGTCGCGCCACCGGGACGACGGCATCGATGCCGGGAACGCGGAAACCCTCGGCCACCAACTCACCGTCGATGCGGCCGCCGCGGCCGATGAAATCGAACACGAATCGGCTCTGCGGATGGCGATAGACCTCGTCCGGCGTGCCGACCTGCTCGATGCGCCCGGCGTTGAACACCACCACGCGGTCGGCCAGTTCCAGCGCTTCTTCCTGGTCGTGGGTGACGAACAGCGTGGTGTGGCCGGTGTCATCGTGCACCTGACGCAGCCAGCGCCGCAGCTCCACACGCACCTTGGCATCGAGCGCGCCGAAGGGCTCGTCAAGCAGCAGCAGGCGCGGCTGGATGGCCAAGGCACGCGCCAAGGCCACGCGCTGGCGCTGGCCGCCGCTGAGCTGCTCCGGGTAACGGCCGCCATAGCCACCGAGCTGCATGCGCTCCAGCAGGTCCTCGACGCGACGGGCGATCTCCGCTTTCGACGGCCGCTCGTTCCGTGGCTGGCTTTCCGGCCCGAAAGCGATGTTCTCGGCGACGGTGAGGTGCTTGAACAGCGCGTAGTGCTGGAAGACGAAGCCGACGCGGCGCTCGCGCAGGCTGAGCGAAGTCGCGTCGAGGTCTCCGAACAGGATGCGGCCGGCATCCACCGGCAGCAGGCCGGCGATGGCCCGCAGCAGGGTCGTCTTGCCCGAGCCCGAGGGCCCGAGCAGCGCGATCAGTTCGCCGCTGCCGACATCAAGGTCGACGCGGTCCAACGCGACCGTGCCGGCGAAGCGCTTGGAGAGGCCTTCAAGGGTGAGCTGCATGCGATGTCTCCTCAGTGCCGCGCGCCGGCGGCGAGCGCGTCGCCATGGCGGTGTTCGAGCCAGGCCTTCGCCACCAGCGTGACGAGGGCCAGCAGGGTGAGCAGGGACGCGACCGCGAAGGCCGCCTGGAACTGGAACTCGCCGTGCAGGATCTCGACCTGCAGCGGCAAGGTGTTGGTGAGCCCACGGATGTGGCCAGACACCACCGACACCGCGCCGAACTCGCCCATCGCGCGGGCGTTGCAGAGCAGCACGCCGTAGAGCAGCGCCCAGTGGATGTTGGGCAGCGTCACGCGCCAGAACAGGCGGAATCCACCGGCGCCCAGCGACGCGGCGGCCTCCTCTTCATCGCGGCCCTGCGACTGCATCAGCGGGATCAGCTCGCGGGCGACGAAGGGAAAAGTGACGAACACCGTGGCGAGGACGATGCCGGGCGTGGCGAACAGGATTTGGATGTCGTGCTCCTGCAGCCAGGCGCCGAACCAGCCGTGCGCGCCGAACAGCAGCACCAGCACGAGGCCGGAAACGACGGGGGAGATCGCGAACGGCAGGTCGATCAGGGCCAGCAGCAGGCGCTTGCCGCGGAACTCGAACTTCGTCACCGCCCATGCCGTGGCGAGGCCGAAGACCGCGTTCAAGGGCACGGCGATGGCGGCGACGGTCAGCGTCAGTGCGATGGCAGCGCGGGTGTCGGGTTCATCGACGGCCGCCCACCAGGCCTGCACGCCCTGCGCGAACGCCTCCACCATCACCACGGCGAGCGGCAGCAGCACCAAGGCCGCCATCAGGCCGACCGCCAGCACGACGAGCAGCACGCGCAGCCACAGCGGTTCGTCGAGGGCGCGATCAGCCATGGCGGGTCTTCCGCTGCAACAGGCCCAGGGCCAGCAGGGTGAGGAAGCTGATGGCGAGCATCAGCGTGGCGATGCCGGTGGCACCGGCGTAGTCGTACTCCTCGAGCCGGATCACGATCAGCAGCGGCGCGATCTCGGAGACGAAGGGGATGTTGCCGGCGATGAAGATCACCGAGCCGTACTCGCCGAGGCCGCGGGCGAAGGCGAGGCTGAAGCCGGTCAGGATGGCCGGGAACAGCGGCGGGAACACCACCCGGCGCACGATGGTCCAGCGCGAGGCCCCGAGCGTGGCCGCGGCCTCTTCGAACTCGCGCGTCGCGGTTTCGAGGATGGGCTGGAGCGTGCGCACCGCGAACGGGAGGCCGATGAACACGAGGGCCAGCACGATGCCGGCCGGGCGCTGGGCGACGGTGAAGCCCAGCGGCTCGAGGAATTGCCCGACCCAGCCGGTGCCGGAATACAGCGCCGTCAGCGCGATGCCGGCCACCGCCGTGGGCAGGGCGAACGGCAGGTCGACCATCGCGTCGATCAGCTTCCGGCCCGGAAACGAATAGCGCACCAGGACCCAGGCGATCAGCGTGCCGGCCAAGGAGGCGATACCGGCGGCGAGGAAGGCCGTCGAAAAGCTCAACCACAGCGCCTGCTGCACCCGTTCGCTCTGCAGCAGCTGCCACCAGCCCTCGAGGCCGAGATCGACGCTGCGCAACACCAGCGCGGCCAACGGCAGCAGGATCACCGCGCCCAGCCACGCCAGCGACAGGCCCAGCGTCAGGCCGAAGCCCGGCACGGGGTCGCGCCAGCGCGGCCGCGACGGCGTGCGGCGCCCGGCCGCGGCCGACGACGACGTGCTTATGGGGGGTTGCTCGATCACGGCGCTCATGGTCGGTCAGCGCGCGCCGGGCTGGAAAATCTGATCGAACACGCCGCCTTCGGCGAAGTGCGTGCGCTGCGCCTGCGCCCATCCGCCGAAGTGCGCGATGTCCACGAGTTCGATCGGCTTGAAGGGCGCGAGCAGCGAGGGATCGAGCCCCTCGCGGCGCGACGGGCGGAAGTGGTGCTTGGCGGCCAGCGCCTGCCCGGCCGGCGTGTACAGGAACTCGAGGTAGGCCTGCGCCGCCGCGCGCGTCCCGCGGGCATCGACGTTCCGATCAACCAAGGCCACCGGCGGCTCGGCGTGGATCGACAACGACGGCACGATCAGTTCGTACTGGTCGCCGCCGGGCTGCGCGAGCACCAACAGGGCCTCGTTCTCCCAGGCGATGAGCACGTCGCCGATGCGCCGCTGCACGAAAGTCGTGGTCGAACCGCGCGCCCCGGTGTCGAGCAGCGGCGCGTTGCGGTACACCGAGCCGACGAAGGCACGGACCTTGGCCTCGTCGTTGCCGTAGGCGCGCTGGGCCCAAGCCCATGCGGCGAGGTAGTTCCAGCGCGCGCCGCCCGAGGTCTTCGGATTCGGCGTCACCACCGCCACGCCCGGCTTGGCGAGATCGCCCCAGTCCCGGATGCACTTCGGATTGCCCTTGCGGACGAGGAAGACGATCGTCGAGGTGTAGGGCGAGCTGTTGTTCGGCAGGCGCGACTGCCAGTTCGCCGGCAACGCGCGCGCATTCCCGGCAATGCTGTCGATGTCGCCGGAAAGCCCCAAGGTCACGACGTCGGCGCGCAGGCCGTCGATGACCGAGCGCGCCTGCTTGCCCGAGCCACCGTGCGAGGCCCGGACGCGCAGGTCTTCGCCCGTCTTCGCCTTCCACTGCGCGACGAACGCAGCGTTGACGTCCTGGTAGAACTCGCGGGTCGGGTCGTAGCTGACGTTGAGCAGCTCCAGTGATGCGCCCTCCCCCGAGGCAACACGTCCATCGGGAGCCTTGCTGCAGCCAAGCGAAAGCCCGGCCATCAGCACGAGCATCATGAACGGTCGGGAAAAAGTGCGGACAGACATGCCCGACATTGCAGTTCACCCGGCCCCACCCGCGGAAACGCCGACGGGCTATGTGCTTATGCCATGGCGCGGGCGGGAGTTTGGCCGCCGAGGGCCACTTCAGCGGCGGCGGCCGGCCAGCAGGCCGCCGACCAGGACGGCCGCATCGTCCAGCCCGAACTTGCCATCGCCGGTCTGGTCGAACAGCGCACCGACGTCAGCAAGGTTGAGCTTGCCGTCGCCGTTCTGGTCGAGCGTGCGGGTGAAGAAGGCCCCCACGTCGTCGAACCCGAGCTTGCCGTCGCCGTTCTGGTCGAGGCCACGGACGAGGCCGTTCCACAGCCCGTCCGCGCTGGCGACCACGCCGTTGCGGGTGTCGCGCAGTCGGTCACCCACCGCGTCGAGACTTCGGGCACGGGCCGCATGCGCCAGGAACTGCGCGCGACCGATGTAGGCGCGCAGCGCCGCCGGATCATCGAGCGACCCTTGCACGGCGTGGAAGGCCGAGAGGTCGTCGTTGCCGAGCAGATGGTCGATGCCCTTCAGACCGTGCGCCTGCGCTTCATCGGCGATGGCCTGCGCGGTGGCGCGCAGCTCCTCCAGCGACTCGAATCGCTCCGGCGGGAGGCGGCGTAGGCGGTCGGCGGCGGCATCGAACAGGGTGTCGTTGAGTCGACGATCGGCGGCGGCATCGCTCGGGGCACTCAGGGGGTGGGTGGCGGCGTAAAGGTCTGCAGGATCGAAGCGCATTGGAACGCTCGCTCGGGTGGGGGGTGCGTGCAGGCTAGCGCGGGCCTTCGGGCCTGCCCATCGCCCTGCGCCGGAAGTTGACTATTGCTGAGTGCGAATCTGAACTTTCTTGTGATTGCGCCCGCTTCGGGCGCCCGAGGTCCGGGCGCTCAGCCCGGCGCCAGTTCACCGCGCTCGATCGCCGCGATCTCTTCGTCGTCGAAGCCCGCCCGACGGCGCGCATCCCAATTGAAGGGGCCCTGCACCGCGCGACTGGCGTGCGCCCGCACCAACCCCGCGAAGGTCGGCCAGGGCTTCAGGCCGTCGCGTTCACAGAGCCAGCGAAACCAGCGCGAGCCCGCCGCCACGTGGGCCACCTCCTCGCGGAGGATCACCTCGAGCACGGCGATGCTTTCGGCATCACCGACATCGCGCAGGCGCTCGATCAGGCCGGGAGTGACATCGAGGCCGCGCGCCTCGAGCACGCGCGGCACCAGGGCCATGCGCGCCAGCGCGCTTTCGGCGGTTTTCTCCGCCATCTCCCACAGGCCGTTGTGGGCGTCGAAGTCACCGTAGGCGTGGCCAAGCTCGGCGAGCCGTGCGGCGAGCAGCTGGAAATGCCGCGCCTCGTCGTCGGCGGTGCGGACGAAGTCGATGAGGTAGTCGGCGGGAAACTCGCGGAAACGGTAGACGGCGTCCCAAGCCAGGTCGACGGCATTCAGTTCGATGTGCGCGATGGCGTGGAGGAACGCGGCGCGGCCGGCGATGCTGCCGAGCCCGCGCTTCGGCAGGTGCTTCGGATGCACCAGCCGCGGGCGCTCGGGGCGGCCGGGGAAGCGGATCGGTTCCGGCGGCGGCGCGTCGATCTCGGGCCGCAACGCGTCAGCGAGAAAGGCCGCCGCGTACTCGCGGGTCTTCGCACACTTTGCTTGCGGGTCTGCCGTGGCGAGGCAGTCGAACGCCGCCGCATAAAGCCCCGTCGCGGCGCCCTGCCCCATCGCCGGCTCAGCCGCGCGCGGCCTTGGCCGCGTCGCTGCGTTCGCCCTTCAGCGCGTCGAAGTAGCCCTCGGCCACGCCGGTGACGTAATCCCCCGAGAAGCACGAGGTGTCGAAGCTGGCAATGCGGTTCTTCGGGCCGGAGACGGCCGTCTCGAGATCCGGCAGGTCCTGGTAGATCAGCCAGTCGCAGCCGAGGTGGCGCTGGATCTCGTCCTCGGTGCGCCCATGCGCCACCAGTTCCTCGGCGGCCGGCATGTCGATGCCGTAGATGTTCGGATGGCGCACCGGCGGCGCGGCGGACGCGAGGTAGACCTTCTTGGCCCCGGCCTCGCGCGCCATCTGCACGATCTGCTGGCTGGTGGTGCCACGCACGATGGAGTCGTCCACCAGCAGCACCACGCGGTCGCGGAACTCCAGCGGGATCGGGTTCAACTTGCGGCGCACCGACTTCGTGCGCAGCTCCTGCCCCGGCATGATGAAGGTGCGGCCCACGTAGCGGTTCTTGACGAAGCCCTCGCGGTACTTCACCCCGATCACGTTGGCGATCTCCAGCGCGGCGTCGCGCGAGGAATCCGGGATCGGGATGACGGTATCGATGTCATGGTCCGGGCGAAGGCGCAGGATCTTCTCGCCGAGCTTCTGGCCCATGCGCATGCGCGCCTTGTGCACCGAGACGTTGTCGATCATCGAGTCCGGCCGCGCGAAATAGACGAACTCGAAGATGCAGGGCGCGAAGCGGCCCGGCTCGGCGACGACCTCGGCGTGCAGCTGGCCGTCGGCGGTCACCACGATGGCCTCGCCCGGCTTCACGTCGCGCACCAGCTTGAAGCCCAACAGGTCGAGCGCGACCGACTCCGAGGCGACGGCGTACTCGTCGCCCTGCGGCGTCTCGCGCTTGCCGAGCACCAGCGGGCGGATGCCGTTGGGGTCTCGGAACGCGACGAGGCCGAGGCCCAGCACCAGCGAGACGATGGCGTAGCCGCCCTTGCAGCGACGGTGCACGGCACCGACGGCGGCCAGCGCGGAGGCGGGCGTCAACGCACCGCGCTCGGCCAGCTCGTGCGCGAGTACGTGCATCAGCACTTCGGAATCGGAGCTGGTGTTGACGTGGCGGCGGTCCTGTTCAAACACCTCGCGGCGCAGGGCCTCGGTGTTGATCAGGTTGCCGTTGTGCGCCAGGGCGATGCCCCAGGGCGCACCGGTGTAGAACGGCTGCGCCTCGTCGGAGCCGGCCGAGCCGGCCGTCGGGTAGCGGCAGTGGCCGATGCCCATCCGCCCGGTGAGCTCGCGCACGCCATCGTTGGCGAACACGTCGCTGACGAGGCCGGTGCCCTTGTGCAGGCGGAAGCGCGAGCCGTCCACGGTGGCGATGCCGGCGGCGTCCTGGCCGCGGTGCTGCAGCACGGTCAGGCCGTCGTACAAACGCGCCGCGACGTCGCTACGGCCGACGATGCCGATGATTCCGCACATTCAGTTGGACTCCGGGTTCGGATGCTGGGTGTTGGCGGGGTCGGGGGTGGCGGCATCCCGCATCGAGCCGCCCACTCGCGCGGCGTCGATCGGCGCAGAGGCGCCCGGGCCAATGCGGGCAGGATCGCCACCGGCCGATGGCCCGAGGCCGGCCTGGGCGGCCCATTGGCGAAGCACGGGATTGCCCTCCTGCGGCATCACGCCGAGCCACTGCGCGGCATGCGCGATGTCGAGACCGGCGATCGGCGGCAACGCACTGGCGGGCGTGTCGACCGAGGCACCGTCGGCGTCCGACATCGCGGCATGGCCGTCACTGGCCATCGACGGCAGCGCGTGCAACGCCGGGGCGGCGAAGGCCACGAGTTCGGAACCGTCGGGCAACTGCGCGACGATCCAGCCGGCGGGCACGGTAAACACCGGCATCAGCGCCGACTCGCGCCACAGCGTGGCCCGCGACCACGGGGTGAACGAGACCAGCAGCACCACGGCCAGCACGATCGCGTAGCCGCGCGCCGCACCGAACCCGAAGCCCAGCCAGCGATCGGTGCCGGAGAGCCCGGCCCCATGCAGCAAGGTGCGGAGCAGCCACACGGCGATGTTGCCGAGCACCACCACCAGGGCGAAGGTGGCGCCATAGCCGGCCAGCGCGCGAAGCAGCGGGGTTTCGATGCCGGTGAATTCAGCCGCCGCGACATCGCCGAAGGCCACGGTGAGCCAGAGCGCCGCCACCCAGACCAGCAACGACAGCACCTCGGTCAACATGCCGCGGATGGCGCCAAGCAGCGCCGAAAGCCCGATGACGACGAGGATGGCGGTATCGAGTCCGGTCACGGGTGCGGAACGACGATGCCGGACACGCCGAGCTTGCCGGCGGCGTCCGACTTGATGCGCTCGGCTTCGGCGCGATCGGCCGCGGGGCCAAGACGCACGCGCCACAGGGCGCCGTCGGCGGTGGGCACGCGCTGCTCGAAGGCAGCGAAACCGGCCGCGCGGGCTCGGGCCACCAGGGCCTGCGCGTCACCTTGGCTGGCGAAGGCGCCGAGCTGGACGGCGTACCCGCTGCGGCTGACCGTAGCGCGAGGCGCCTCGACGGCAGCACGCGGCGCCGTCGCGGCCGTCTGCGGCGGCGGCGCGGCGTCACCCGTGGCCACGGCAGCGGAACCGGAGATGGCCGCGGTGCGCACGCGCGCAGCTTCGGCGGCGGCGCGGTCGGCGAACGGGCCGACCTTGACGCGGGTGGCCGGCTGGCCGTTCACCTGCGTGGCCTCGGTGAAAGCCGGCAGGCCGGACGACTTCAACCGCGCGACGAGCGCGTCGGCATTGGCGCGATTGCCGAAGCTGCCGGCGGTCACCGTGTAGTCGCCGGCCGCCACGGCCGCCGGTGCGACGGGACGCGGTGCCGGGGCCGGCGGCGGGGTGGCAGGAGCCGGAGCCGGCGGCGGGGTGGCGGGCGCCGGGGCCACGGCGACGGGCGGCGCCGGGGTGGCGGCGTCGTTCGGCGTCGCTACCGGTGTCGCCGGCGCTGGCGCCGGCGAGGGCAGGCCCGTCGCGGCATCGACGGCCACGGCCGACGCGGCGTCGAGGGCATCCACGCGAGGGGCCACGTTCGCCGTCGCGTCAACGGTGGCAAGCGCGTTCGGGTCGGCCGGATCGGCAGCGGTCACGCCATCGGCCACTGGGGCCGGGGTTGCGACCGGTGGGCCCAGCGGGATCTCGCGGGTGACGAACTCGCCCTCGGGCGAGTCCGGAACGGTGATCGGCACTTCGGCCGCGTCGGCGGCGCCTTTCGACTCGGGGCCGATGACGATCATCGGGATGAAGATCACCGCCAGTGCACCGAGCACCAGCGCACCGATGAGGCGCTGCTTGACCTTGACGTCCATCGAGGTTCCGAACGGAGGGGACGCGGAATTATAGGCGGTCGTCTTGCCGCTGCCCCATCCTGACGGCGAGCCCGGGTTCAGCGAGGCGCGTTCGCAAGGGCGGCCACGGTGTGGAAACTGCCGAAAACGAGGACCCGCCCGCCCTCGCCCGCCGCCTCGCGGGCGGCCGCGAGGGCCGCGTCGAGGCTCGCGTGGGCCTGGACGGTCGTCGCCCCGCCCGCGCGCACGCGAGCCTCGAGGGCCTCAACCGGCAGGCCGCGCGGCCCGGCGTCGGTGATGGGTCCGAGGTGCCAGGCGGCGATGCGGGGCGCAAGCGCAGCCACGACGCCCTCGATGTCCTTGTCGCCCAGCGCCGAGAACACCGCCACCGTCGGCGCCGGGTTCGCCGCCAGCCACGCCGCGAGCTGGCGCGCGCCCTGCGGGTTGTGTGCCACGTCCACGACCACCTCGGGCGATTCGCCGATGCGCTGCAGGCGTCCGGGCACGCGGGCTCGCGCCACGCCTTGTTCGAAGGCCGCATCGGGGATGGCGAGCGGCGAGGCCCGCAAGGCCGCAACCGCAGCGGCGGCGTTGTCGACCTGCACGGGCGCGGCCAGCGACGGATACGGCAGCGCGAGCTGGAAACCCGGCTCGCGCCACACCCAGTGGTCCTCGAAGCGGTCGACGAGGTAGTCGCTGTGGCCGCGGATGGCGATGGTGCCCAGCGCGTAGGCGCGGCGCAGGACGCTGCTGGGCGGGTCTTTCTCGCCGAACACCGCGATCTTTCCGGCGCGCAGGATGCCGGCCTTCTCCGCACCGATGCTCTCGCGGTCGGGCCCGAGGTAGTCCATGTGGTCGAGGTCGACCGTGGTGATCACCGCCACGTCGGCGTCGACAAGGTTCGTGGCATCGAGCCGCCCGCCCAGCCCCACCTCGAGGATCGCGAGGTCGAGCCCGGCGCGCTCGAACAGGTCGAAGGCCGCCAGCGTGGCGTATTCGAAATACGTGATCGGCGTGTCGCCCCGGGCGGCGTCGATGCGCTCGAAAGCCGCGACGATGGCGTCATCGGAAGCCTCGACGCCGTCGATGCGGATGCGCTCGTTGAAGCGCCACAGGTGCGGCGAGGTGTAGGTTCCCACGCGCAGGCCGGCCGCGCGGGCGATGGTTTCGAGGAAGGCCACGGTGCTGCCCTTCCCATTGGTGCCGCCGACGGTGATCACCACCGGCGCGGGCTTCGACGCGAGGCGCATGGCCCCGGCCACGGCGCGCACGCGCTCGAGGCCCATGGCGATGGCCTGCGGGTGCTGCTGCTGGATGCGGAGGAGCCAGTCGGAGAGCGGAAGCGGCATGGGTTCACGGCGGCGAAGCGGGCCGCCATTATCGCCGCTGGCCTCCCCGTGTTGGACGCGCATGCCCTCTTCCGCCCCGCCCCTGATCCTCGGCTCGATGCGCTTCGGTGACTGGGGCGCGCGCCTGTCGCCCGCCGAGGTGGCGCGCCTGCTCGCCGCAGCGCTCGACCTTGGCATCGATACGTTGGACCTCGCCGACATCTACGGAGGCCACACGACGAACGCGCTGGTCGGGGCCGCGCTGCGCCACGACCCTTCGCTGCGCCCGCGCCTGCACCTGCTGGCCAAGGTGGGGATCGCGATGCCCGGCAGCCCCGACAACACCCGGCACGTGCAGCACTACGACCTTTCGCCCACGCATCTGGGCGCCGCATTGGGCAGCACGCTGCGCGACCTCGGCGTGGCCCGCGTGGACACCCTCATGCTGCATCGCTTCGACCCGCGCCTCGACGCCGACACCGTCGCGGGATGGGTGGCCATGCAGCGCGAACGCGGCGCGGTGCGCGGCTTCGGGGTGTCGAACTTCCCCGCCGCGGCGCTGCCGCTGTTCCGGGGAACGCTGGCACTGTCGGCGCACCAGATCGAACTCAGTGCCGCCGCGTCGCAGGCGCTGGATGAGGGCACGCATGCGGCGAGCCGGGCGGCGGGCGCGGAGGTGCAAGCCTGGTCGCCGCTCGGCGGCGGTGCGCTGCTCGCGGACGACGAGCGTGGTCGCTCTCTGGATGGCATCGCCCACGACTTCGGGCTGGACCGCGCGGCTCTGCTGCTGCGCTGGGTCGCCAGCCTGCCGGCCACGCGCGTCGTGCTGGGCACCACGCGGCCGGAGCGGCTGGCCGAGGCCGTTCGCGCGGTCGAACACCCGCTGCCGGCCGATGCCTGGTACGCCGTGTGGCAGGCCGCCCGGGGGCGGCCCGTGCCCTGATGGCTAGAAAGCGTCGAGCGGCAGCTTGAGGTAGGCCACGCCGTTGGCCTCGGGGCGCGGCAAACGGCCGCCCCGCAGGTTCACCTGCACTGCGGGCAGCATCAGCTTCGGCACTGGCAGGGTGGCGTCTCGGGCCGTGCGCATGGCGACAAACGCGGCCTCGTCGATGCCATCGCGGACATGGATGTTGCCGGCCCGCTCGGCGCCGATGGTGGTCTCCCAGACGAACGCGTCGCGCCCGGGGGCCTTGTAGTCGTGGCAGAGGAACACCCGCGTCTCGGACGGCAGGCCGAACAGGCGCTGGATCGAACGGTAAAGCTGGGCCGCGCTGCCGCCGGGGAAATCGCAGCGCGCGCTGCCGTAGTCGGGCATGAACAGCGTGTCGCCGACGAACACGGCATCGCCGATCACATAGGCGATGCAAGCCGGTGTGTGGCCGGGGACCCGCAGGGCGATGGCGTCGAGGTTACCGATGCGGAATCGCTCGCCATCGGCGAACAGGCGGTCGAAAGCCGGCTCGTCCGACGGCGGTGCGATGGCCTCGCCGAACACCGGCGCAAACGCCGCGTGCACCTCGCCGATGCCGGCGCCAATCCCCAACGGGGCGTCGGCACGGCGCAGGAGCGGCGCCGCCGAGAGATGGTCGGCATGCGCATGCGTCTCCAGCACCCACTGCAGCACGAGACGCTCGCCTGCGAGGTGTTCGCGCACCGCGTCCACCGAGGTGGTGTGCGTGCGGCCGGCAGCGGCGTCGAAATCGAGCACGCTGTCGATGACTGCGCAGGAGCGCGTCGTCACGTCGCTGACGATGTGGGTGGCGGTGAACGTGGCCTCGTCGAAGAACGTGCGGACGACCGGGCGGAGCGAGGCGTCGGCGCGTGCGGCATGCACGATGCCAATCGCGTCCTGCAGCGGAGCGTCGATGGGGAACTCGGACACGGGGCCCTCGGATCGGCAGCGGGGAGGAAAGTATCAGGGATGGCGGCCCCGGAAGCGGCAGGCCCGGCTTCGGGTACGGACGCGCAGGAAGGCCCACGGAACGCTCAGTCCGGCACGGACGATGGCTCGTTCGTAGCCCCCTCGATTCAGGCTCCGAACCGGTCGCTGAACGCGGATCAGAACCCCGTTGCACTCGGGGAATGCAGGCGAGTACACCGATCGGGCAGCACCCCCCAACCCCAAGGAGATGGTCCCATGTCGATCCGGATTGCAGCCCTTTGCACCCTGCTTCTCTCGAGCGCCGCCGCCGCCGAGGCCTCCGATGTCCAGTCCCTCGAAGCGCTCGCGCAATCCCGGGACTTCACGCAGGTCTACGTCGCGCCGATCCAGCTGCCGCGCGACGGCGCCTGGCAAGCTGAAGGCACCCGCCAGCCAACGGAACGGGAGCTGGCCACCATGCATCGCGCCCTCAAGGCGGGCGTGGGCAAGAATCTCGACGTCATCGCGAATCCATCCCCCGGCGCCATTACGCTGCGACCGACGCTGATCGCCGCCCAAGACGTGGCTCCCGGGGTCGCAATCCCGGAAGACCGCCAGATCGCGGTCAAGTTCGCCATCGAAGAGGACGGCGTGGTGATCGGTGAATTCGTCGACCACAAGTCCGCTGAAGCGGTCGTGCGCCCCGAGCGCGAGACGCATACCCGCATTGCCCAGCGCGTCTCGCCCAGCAGCGCCTCCGGCGGCAGCACCGGGCCTTCCGCGGACGAGGCCCGGGCCATGGCCGCATCCACGCGCTCCGAGACGATTCGTCCGCGCTACGCCTTCGCAACGGACGCCTTCCGTTCGTGGGGCGAAGTGGTCGGCGCCGCGTTGGCGCGTTGATGCGTTGATCCCTGAGGCGCCGCCGCCGATCGGCGGCGCCTTTCCCAGGGGGTCAGAGCGCCCGATGCACCGCTTCGCCGAACAGCGCGGTGTGGTGGGCGCAATCGTTCAAGCGCACCACCTCCAGCCGATCGACGCTGGGGCCTTCGAGCAGGTTCAACGTGGTCGGCGCCTGGCGGAAGCCCCAGACCTTCGACAGCGGGATGCCGAGCAGGCGGCAGAGCAGCACGCGGTTCACCGCGTCGTGCGCGACCAGCAGCAGCGTGTCGTCGTCGCCGAGCCCCTCGCAGGCGCGGGCGAAGCCGCGCCACGCGCGCTCCAGCACCATCGGCAGCGATTCGCCGCCGGGGCCCGGCATCAGCACCGTCTCCGGCGCTTCACGCCATGCCGCGAGGCGCTCGCCGTCCTCGGCGCGGATCTCGCTGGCGAGCTTGCCTTCCCAGGTGCCGTGGGCGATTTCCATCAGCTCGGCATCGAGCCCCAGCATCGCGGCGCGCGCGTCACCGAGCGCCACTTCCGCGGTGCGCCGCGCCCGCGACAGCGGCGAGGCCACCGCGCGGGTGATGCGGACGTCGGCGAGGCGTTCGGACAGCAGGGCCGCCTGCCGCTCCCCCACTGGGGAGAGCGGGATATCGATCTGGCCCTGGTAGCGGCCTTCGGCGTTCCACGGGGTTTCACCGTGGCGTGCAAGCAGGACGCGCATGGCTCAGACCTGCTGCAGCGAGAGCACGCCGGGGATGGCGCGCAGGGTGGCGAGGTGGGCATCGTCCATCGGACGGTCCAGCGTGATCGCCGCGCGGGCCTGGCCGTCGCCGGCCGCACCGAGCGCGAAATTCACGATGTTGATGCCGGCGGCACCGAGCTGGCTGCCGACCGTGCCGATCATGCCGGGGCGGTCCTCGTTGCGCATCAGCAGCACCGGCGAGAGCGGGTCGAACTCGATCTCGACGCCATCGAAGCGCACGACGCGCGGGCCGCGGTGCAGCGTCGCCTCGATCTCGCGCGTGCGCTCGTGGCCGTCGTCGGTGACGCCGGTGATGCGCACGCGCAGCAGGCGGTCGAAACCGTCGCCGTCGCCGCCCACCGTCTCGGCCACCGTGAGGCCGCGCGCCGCGGCTTCGGCCAGCGCGTTCACCGGCGTGACTCGGCCCGAGGCCGTGCCCAGCACCGCGGCGGTCAGCAGGCGCGTCAGCGGCTTGGCGTCGAGCTTGTCGGTGCGGCCGGCGTAGGTGATGTCGAGGCGCGTCGGTGCCGGCACGAGGCGGACGGCGAGCTTGCCGAGCGCCGTCATCAGCGGCATCCACGGCCCGATCTCGCGGGCGGCCTCGGCCGTCAGTGGCGGCAGGTTGACGCAGCCCGCGACCGCGCCGGTGGTGATGAAGTCGATGATCTGGCGCGCGAGGATGGTCGATACGCCCTGCTGTGCTTCCGAGGTGCTGGCGCCGAGGTGCGGGGCAAGCACCATCTTCTTGCAGGCGCGCAGCGGCGAGTCCTCCGGCAGCGGCTCGGTGGCGAAGGTGTCGAGGCCGGCACCGGCGAGATGACCGTCGTTGACCAGCTTCAACAGCGCGTCCTCGTCGATCAGGCCGCCGCGCGCGGCGTTGATCACGTACGCGCCCTTCTTCATCTTCGCCAGCTTCTCGGCGCTGAGGATGTTGGTGGTTTCCTTGGTGCGCGGGATGTGCAGGGTGACGACGTCCGCCCAGGCCAGCAGGGCGTCGAGGTCCATCAGCGGCACCGCACTCTTGGCGGCGGCGTTCGGCGGCAGGAAGGGGTCGTAGGCCGCGACCTCCATGCCGATGCCGCGCGCCTTGCGCGCCACCGTGCCGCCGATGCGGCCGAGGCCGATCACGCCGAGGCGCTTGCCTTCCAGTTCGAAGCCGGTGAGGCCGCTCTTCGGCCACTGGCCGGCCTTCATGCCGGCGTCGGCGGCCGGCACGTGGCGGGCCAGCGCGAACAGCAGGGCCAGCGCCTGCTCGGCGGCGGCCAGGGTGTTGCCGTCGGGCGCGTTCATCACCGCGATGCCGCGGTCGGTGGCCGCATCGACATCGATGGTGTCGACGCCGGCGCCGGCGCGGCCGATCACGCGCAGATGGGAGGCGTGCACGAGCGCCTCGGCCGGCACCTTGGTGGCCGAACGGACGATCAGCACGTCGACGTCGGCAAGGGCTCGCGAGAGCGTGCCGGCGTCTTTGATGGCGTCGACGGCTTTGACCTCCCAGCCGGCGTCGCGGAACAGGGTCAAACCGTCTTCGTGGATACCGTCGCAAGCAAGAACGCGCATGGAGCACTCCGTGGGTGAAGGGAAACGTCGGGAACAGGCGAACCGGCCGGAATGGCCAGAACGGGAAGGAAACGACGGAAACCCACGGAAGACGCGCCACCGCGACGGCGCAAGAGGCTCAACACAGCGGTGGCAGAAAGACGGTGGATGGGCCGGTGCACAGGCCGATGCACGGTCAGGAGACGGGGCGTCATACGCATGGGAGTCCTGAGTAGCCCCTGCAGACTACCCGCTGGAGGTCCCGCTGTGAACCCCATGCAGACGAATTCAAGCCTTGGGTCGCGTGGCCCAGCGCCACAGTCGACGCCACAACAGGGCCAACCCGAGTGCCGGCAGCATCAGCACGAGAGTCAGCGGCAACAGGTAGGCGAGACTGGTCAGCGCCTCGGCGACGCCGTCCGCGAACTGGGCCACCACCGCTCCGCCAAGCCCATCGAAGGGCGACAGTGCGCCGCGTGGCGCCGCCTTGGCGCGCATCTCGACGGACAGCAGATTGGTATCAATGCGCCGCTGCTGCGCACGCTCGCCGGCGTCCAGTTCGGCCAGCCGCGCGTCGATGCGCCCAAGCTCCGCGGCCAGCGCGATGGCGTCGGCGGCGGACGTGTTTCGACCGGCGACGGCGGATTCGAGCCGTGAGCGCTGGGCTTCGAGGGACTCGCGCTCGCGGCGCAGGTCGGCCAACGCCCCGGCAAGGTCTTCCGCTGTGGTCGTCTTGCGCATGACGGTGCCGCCGGTCTCGGTGGCGAGCCGCAGCGTCGGAGCCACGCCGTCGGGCGCCAGCCGCATCCGCACCGTCGCGGAGGGCCACTCACCGCCAGACTGCTCGAACCCGAGCAAGGCGCAGTGCCCGAAACGCTGTTCGCGGCAGGCTTCGACCATGCGCTCTGCCGCCATGGCGACGCCCGCCGCGTCAGCCATCTCCAGCTCGGCGGCATGCTCGTAGGCCAGCGACGTGCCCGCGGGCGCCGTACTGCCGGCGAGGCCCGCCGCACCCACGTCAGGGGTGCTCTTCTTGGCGCAGCCGGCCATGACCACCAGCAGGAAGAACAGGGCGAATCGAAGGCGCATGGCGTCATCCTTGGCAGAACGCCCCGGAGACTAGCACCGGACCGGAACGTCGATGCGCACGCGGTTCAGACGCGGTTTTCGAAAACGCACCTACCCTCGCCCGCGCCCATTCCCGGAGACCCCGATGCGCCTTCCGATCACACTGGCCCTGCTGGCCGCGCTTCCCACCGCCGTCCTCGCACAAGACGATGCCGACGACGCCCGCAGCTGGTCCGGCTCGGCCGAGTTCGGCCTCGCCATCGCCTCGGGTAACGCCGACAGCGAGACGGTCAACGGCAAGTTCGCCTTCCTGCGCGAGGAGGACCGCTGGTTCTACGGGCTGAGCGCCGCGGCGCTGCGCGCCGAATCCGACGACGAACTGTCGGCCAACCGCTACGAGGCCGGCGTCAAGCTCGGCTACGCCTTCACCTCGCGCACCTACCTGTTCGGCTCGCTCCGCCACGAGGACGACGACTTCGCGTCCTACGAATACCAGACCATCGCCTCGCTCGGCGTCGGCTACCGCTTCATCGACAGCGAGCGCACCTCCCTGCTGGGCGAAGTGGGTCCGGGTGCCCGGCGCTTCCAGCCCATCGACCGCCTCGTGGGCACGCCGCCGGCGCTCACGTCCTTCGATGCCAAGACCGATGCCATCGTCCGCGGCTCGCTGGACTTCAAGCACCAGCTCACCGCAAACACCGCGATCACCAACCTGCTGCTCGCCGAGTCGGGCAGCGGCTCGACCTACGTGCAGAACGACCTCGGGGTCGCCGTGCAGATGAGCGAGCGCTACGCGCTGAAGGCGGGCTACCAGGTGCGCCACACCACCGAGGTTCCGGTGGGCATCGAGAAAACCGACACCCTGTTCACCACGAACCTCGTCGTCGGGTTCTGATCAGTCCTTCTTCGGCGACCACTCGACCGTGACCGCGATTTCGCGGCCCCGGTTGAACTCGCGGATGTTGATGTCGCCCTGCTGGAACTCGACCGACGGGTCCAGCAGGTTGCGCAGACGCACGCGGCTCGACCAGTCGTCGGCGAACTGCCACTTCCAGTTGAAATCCAGCTGGCCGGCCGGCTGCTCGTAGACGTCCGGCTGGGTGTCGATGCCGACCTGCACGATGCGCTCACCGGCCATGTTGAACGACAGGGCCGTTTCGTGGGTGCCGTCCGGGCTGCTGTAGCCGAGCTGCAGATTCACGACGTAGGGCGACTGGCCTTCCAGCGGGCGGTTGAGGTTGGTGCTGACGCCGGCGCGAGTCGGGTCGAGCACGATCTCCGAGTCGATCCACGAGTAGTTCGCCGCGATAAACCAGTTCTCCATGTCGACGTCGCCGAACCAGCCGTCGGCCCAGCCGAGGCGCTGGAAGTAGTCGATCTCGATGCCCTGGTTGGTGGCCGACTCGGCGTTGGCGAGGGTCTGCAGCAGGGACCCGGTGGCCGGCAGCAGCAGCTTCTCGATCGGCTTGTCGAACTCCTTGCGGAACAGCGCCACCGACAGCGATTCGTCCGAGGAGAAGTAGTACTCCCAGCGGAGGTCGATGTTGGTGATCTTCGCCGTCTCGAGGTCCGGTTCGCCGAAGGTCAGGATGTCGAGGACCGGGTCGAGGAACGGCGCCGGCGAGAGTTCGCGGAAGTCCGGCCGCGACAGCGTGCGGCTCCAGCCAAAGCGCAGCTGCTGGGCGTCGTCGATCATCCAGGTGGCGCCGAAGCTCGGCAGCACGTCACTCTCGTCGAGGCGGCTGTCGATGCGCTGGTTGGCCTGCAGCACCGAGAAGGTGCTCACCGACTGGTCGTTGGTCTCGTAGCGGGCACCCGCGTTGATGCGGAAACGGTCGTTGAAGCTGACGTCGACGCCGAGGCCGACGTAGTCGATGCGCTGTTCGGCGACGTAGTTGTCGGTGGCGGCGGTCACTTCCTGCAGCAGGAAGCCATTCGGGCCGATGTACTGGGGCACCAGCATCTGGCCGAGGCTTGGCAGCGAAAGCACCTGCTGGCGAAGCGCTGGGTCGTTGAAGCCCAGTCCGAATTGGTAGCGGCGGATATAGCTTGCGCGATCACGCTGGGTGCGGCCGGCATTGACGTCCACCGTGCCGTAGTTCGAGCCATCATTGAACGCGAACGGCGCCTTGAAGCCGAGGTCGAGCGAACGCGAGTCGTCGTCGAGGTTGGCCCAGGATTGCTGGTTGCTCTCGCCGAACTGCGAGAGGGTGCGGCGGCCGTCATCGTCAAGGTTGAAGCGAAACTCTCGGGTATTCGGCGCATAGCGACGCGCGGCCGCGTCGGTGTACTGCCAGTCAAAATCGGCCATCTCGGCGAAGAACGGGATGCGGTGCTGGCCGGCGAGCTGATGGCTGAGCAGCGAATTTTCGACCCACTCCAACCGGTAGCGCTGCAGCTGCTGGGCATCAATGACGCCGGCCTGCTCACGGGCCTCGTCCTCGGTCTGGCGAAGCAGCATCGAAGTCAACGTGAAGCGGTGGTCGCTACCCAGCTCCAGGCCGAGCACGCTGAAGGCCGACAGGTCGATTTCGCGCGTCGTGCCGGCGAGTTCGGTCTCGTCGCGGATGACGAGGCCGGCGTTGCTGGCCTGCAGCTGGCGGCGCGTCTCCTCCTGCGTGTCCCACTGCTGCGAGTAGCGCAGGGAACCGAGGAAGCCGAAGCGGACATCGTCGTTCAGGTCGAAGCGCTGTCCACCGGCGATCGAAGCACCGAGGTCCGGGCCGATGTCGCTCGTGTAGGGGTCGTAAGTGCTGTTCCCGGCGAGGCGCTCGCCGACGGCTTCGATCTCGGCCGTCGTGAAGCCGTTCGGATTACCGAAGCTCTGCCCCGCGAAGAAGCCGCCGGCGCTGCGCACGGCGTCGAGCGTCGGATCGGGGTCGCGCGCGTCGCGGTCGCGGCCGGTCCAGTCGCTGCCGCCGCCGTCGTAACGGAGGCCGTCGCTGAAGGTCGTGCCTTGTTCACCGCCCACCGTCACCGACGCGCGGAAGAAAGGCTGCAGCGGAATCGCCTTGGTGCGCAGCTGGATGGTGCCGCCGCCGAACTCGCCCGGCATGTCCGGCGTGTACGTCTTCTGCACCACGACACCCTCGAGCACGTCGGTCGGGAACAGGTCGAGCGGAATGACGCGGCGCGTCGGGTCCGGCGACGGGATCTGGGCGCCATTGAGCAGCACCGACGAGTAGCGCTCGCCGAGGCCGCGCACGTAGATGAAGCGGCTGTTGACCAGCGTGAGGCCGGTGACGCGACGCAGGGCAACGGCGGCATCACTGTCGCCGGCACGGGTGATCTGTTCGATGGACAGCGTGTCGTCGACCGACACCGACATGCGCTCGAGGTCCACGTACGCCGCCTGGTCATCGACGCGCACCGCTTCGCCGGCGACATTGATCGCGTCGAGCGTGGCGGTGCCACCCGGCGCGGCACCGGGAGCAGCGTCTGAAGCAGCGGCATCGGCATCGGCACCGGCGGTGGCCGGCGCTGCCTGGGCAGCCGCGGCAGCCGCGGCCTCGCGGGCGGCCAGGTCAACCGTGGTGGTGCCCTTGACCGAGCTCTTCAGCGTGTAAGCCGGCGCCCGGCCCGGGACGAACTGCAGCGCGATCTGCACCTGCTCGCCAGGGGCGAGGTCGAGGTCGATCGCCACTTCGCGCTGGCCGTCCCGAACCATCAGCGTCTGCGGCCCGGTGGTGACGGCCCCACCGACCACGCCCTGGGCCGACGTCACGCCGAGCACCCGGGCCCCCAGCTTGGCCTCCACGCCGGACGCCGGCTGGCCCGCCCGGTAGGCGTAGACCCACACCTGGGCCGCGCCGCGAGGCTGCGTCTGGACCACCGCGCCGGTGGCCGGCGACTGGGCATGCACGGGCACGAGGGCGAGCTTGATGGCGAGCGCCATCGAGGACAGGGCAAGGGCGGTGGAGCGCTTCATCACGGGAGATCCGAGTACGGGAATGCGCGGAAGTCTGTGGCGCTCCCGTTACAGCCCGATGGCAAGCGGTCGCGCCTGTCATCGACGTGAAGGCCGCGTCATGACCATCGGCACACGTGCCCCCGATTCGGCGGGCGCAGCATGGCGCCCTTCCCGGGCCCCGCGCCCGCTCCTGAGCCGTCACCCATGAAAACGCCCGTCCTGAAGCCGCTTGCGCTCGCCCTCGGCACGATCCTGCTCGCCGCCTGCTCGAAGGCTCCCGAGGCCCCGCCGGCCGCTGCAGAGGCGCCCGTGGCCCCGACCCTCAGCATCGACGCGAGCCAGCTGCCGCCGGTCGCCGCCTTCGCGGCCACCGACCTTGATGCCGCCACGCCCGCTTGCCAGGACCTCAACACCCACGTGAACGGCTCGTGGCTCGCCGCCAACCCGGTGCCGGGCGACCGCACCACCTGGGGCAGCTTCGAGATGCTGGCGGAGCGCTCGCTGCACACGCAGAAGCAGATCGTCGAGGCCGCGGCCGCGATGACTGGCGCCACCGGCACGCAGAAACTCATCGGCGACTTCTACGCCACCGGCATGGACGAGGCCGCCATCGAAGCCGCCGGCCTCACGCCGGTGCAGCCGCTGCTGGCCGAGATCGATGCGCTGGCCGCGCCGACCGACCTGCCCGCCTACCTCCGCAACGCCGCCGGCCAGGGCCGCATGAACCTTGTCGGCTTCGGCGGCGAATCCGATTTCCAGGACAGCTCGAAGGTGATCGGCTACGCCACGCCGGGCGGCCTGGGCCTGCCGGACAAGAGCTACTACGAGGGCGACACGCACAAAGCCGAGCGCGAGGCCTACCAGGCCCACATCGCGGCGATGCTGAAGCTCGCCGGCGCCGACGAGGCGACCGCCGCCGCGCAGGCCGAAAAGGTGCTCGCCATCGAGACCGCGCTGGCGAAGGTCACGTATTCGAGCGAGGAGCTCTCGCGCGACGTATCGAAGTACTACAACCCGGTGAGCATCGACGCCGCCAACGCCATCACCCCCAGCTTCGATTGGGGGGCCTGGTTCGACGCCAACGGCGTCGCCCGCCCCGAGCAGTTCTCGCTGTCGAACCCAGACTTCTTCAAGACGCTCGACGGCCTGTTCGCTTCGGTGCCGATGGACGACTGGAAGGCCTACTTCCGCTTCCACACGCTGGACGGCCTTGCCCCCTTCCTGCCGAAGGCCTTTGCGGACCAGAACTTCGCCTTCTACGGAAAGACCCTGCGCGGCCAGGAGCAGCAGAAGGAACGCTGGAAGCGCGTGCTCGACACCGTCAACGGCACGGTCGGCGAAGCGCTCGGCGAGCTGTATGTCGACGTGGCCTTCCCGGCCGAGAGCAAGGCGCAGATGGAAACGCTGGTCGGCAACCTCTCCACCGCGCTGAAGGCGCGCATCGAGGCGCTGGAGTGGATGACGCCCGAGACCAAGGCCAAGGCGCTGGAGAAATGGGCCAGCTTCACGCCGAAGATCGGCTATCCGGACCAGTGGCGCGACTGGGCGGGCCTCGCCACCACGCGTGACAGCTATGTCGGCAACATCATCGCCGCGGCGAAGTTCAACCACGCCTACCAGATGTCGAAGATCGGCCAGCCGAAGGACCGCGGCGAGTGGGGCATGACGCCGCAGACGGTGAACGCCTACTACAACCCGCTGATGAACGAGATCGTGTTCCCCGCGGCCATCCTGCAGCCGCCGTTCTTCGACCCGAAGGCCGACCCGGCGCTGAACTACGGCGGCATCGGCGCCGTGATCGGCCACGAGATGATCCACGGCTACGACGACCAGGGCTCGCGTTTCGACGCCAAGGGCAGCTTCGCCAACTGGTGGCAGCCGGCGGACGCCGAAGGCTTCAAGGGCAAGACCACGATGCTGGTCGAGCAGTTCGACGCCTACGAGGCCCTCGCCGGCAAGAACGTCAACGGCAACCTCACGCTCGGCGAGAACATCGCCGACCTCGGGGGCTTGACCGTGGCGCACGCTGCCATGCTCGCCGCGCAGGGCGAGGGTTACGCGGATCCGATGGTCGACGGCCTCACGCAGGACCAGCGCTTCTTCGCCAACTGGGCGACGGTGTGGCGCCGCAACTACACGGACAAGGAAATGAACGTCCGGCTCGTCACCGACCCGCACGCCCCGGCACGCTTCCGCGCCAACGGCGCGCCAAGCAACATGCCGGCCTTCGCGGCGGCCTTCGGCTGCAAGGACGGCGACCCGATGGTGCGTCCGGACGCGCAGCGCATCGCCATCTGGTAACCGCTGCATCGATTTCCGCCGGCCCTCCTCGTGCCGGCGGATTCCAACGGCCCGGCCCCTGCCGGGCCGTTTTTTCTTTGCGACCGGCCGCGGTCAAGGCGTCGAGCGACGAAGTACCAAGCCGCGCACCGCGACGGCGCGGATGCTGCGCAAACGGAGGGCGGCGAGGTCGCTCGAGTCGACGGTGTCGCCGGATTCTTCGAACCCGGCCCAACCATCACGACCGGCCGCCTTCGCCTCGTAGAGCGCCTCGTCAGCGATGGCCACCGTGTCCTCCCAGCCGAAGGCGTAGCGGTCGGCCACCACCAGCGGCAGGGCCGCGAAGCCGACCGAGCAGCGCACCGCGAGCGCCTCGCCACCGGGCAGGACGAAGGGGCGCTCGGCGACTGCCGCACAGATCCGCTCGGCGACGCGCGGCCCGTCGTCGCGGTTCGCGCCGCGCGCCACGCCGAGGAACTCCTCGCCTCCCCAACGGACGACGTGGTCCGATTCGCGGAACACGGCGCGCAGGCGGCGACCCATCTCGACCAGGACGAGGTCGCCCACGGCATGGCCGTGCTGGTCGTTGATGCGCTTGAAGTGGTCGACATCGACGAGGAAGAACAGCAGGTCGCTGGGCTCGCGCCCGGCCTCGTCCCCGTAGCGACTTCGCAGGGCGAGCGCGACGTAGGCATCGATGTGGCGCCAGAGGAAACGACGATTGTGCAGGCCGGTCAGCGGATCCGTGAGGCTGGCCTCCTCCACCGCGCGATGCGCCTGCTCGAGCTCGGCATTCGCGGCGGCAAGGGCGGCGGTGCGCGCGTCGACCATGCGCTCCAACTCGTGCGCGCGCTCGCGCAGCCGCCGCGCACGCCACTGCACCGCGCCGATGGCGATCGTGAGCAAGGCGAGCGCGAAGACCGCATGGACGCCGCGATGCTGGTGCCACGCAGGAATCACGTCGACATCGACCGACAGCCTGGGCTCCTGCCAAGGGCCTGCGGATTCCGCCACCTCCACATCGAAGCGATAGCTCCCCGGAGCGATGTGGGTGAACGAAGCCACGCGACGTTCCGCATCCACCTCCGACCACCGCTCGTCCCAGCCTTGCAGGCGATAGCGATAACGCAAGCCGTCCGCCCCGACGTAGGCCGGCGCGGCGAACTCGAGCGCGAGGCGCGACACGCCCGGTGGGACGCGGAGCCGGGCACGCGCGGTGGACGTCGCCGGATCGAACAGCGGGGTCGGTTCATCCTCGCTGGTCGCGATGTCGGTGATCACGAGCCTCGGCAAGGGTCGCGAATCCGGCGGGGCACCGGCGTCCGGCAGCACCACCGTCAAGGCATCGGTGCCACCGAAGACGAGCTGCCCGCCGGGCAACACGGCGCCGGACCGGCGGACATAGGGAGCGGCGGCGGCGCCCTGGTCCGGCCGGAAGGCGCGCACCGTCCCGGAGGACGGGTCGATGCGCGCCAATCCGCGGGACGTGCTTGCCCAGATCCGGCCATCGAGATCCTGCAGCAGGACACCGACGCTGTTTCCCGGAAGCCCGCGAGTCTCGTCGATCCGCGACCATGCACGGGGATCATCGGCTGCCGCCACGGCGGCATGGAACACGCCTCCTGCCGACGTTCCCACCCACAGGCGACCCGTCGCATCGACCAGCAGCGTGCTGAGGAAGTGGCCGTCCAAGTCTTCGAGCGGCACCGGCCGGACGACGCCGTCGCCGCCGCGGTCGAGGCGTGCGAGGCCGCTCCACGTGCCGATCCAGAGGGTGTCCGGCGTGGCCAGCAGGCTCGACACCCGACGCTCGCCGCGGACCTCGGCCAACCCGTTGCTGGCGGCCTCCAGCCTCGGCTCGCCCTGCTCGTCCAGCGGAATGCGCCACAGCCCGTCCGGCCCGGAGAGCCACCACGCGCCGTCCCAGGCGACGGCGGCACTGGTGTAGGTCGCCGTGCCTCGCGCCGCGGGCTGCAAGGGACGAACGCGACCGCGCGCCGGTTCCGCCAGCACCGTGCGCCAGTCGCTGCCGAGGACCCAGCGCCCCTGGCCCATCGGTGCCACCAGTTCCATCGCGCCGGCGAGCGCGTCGCCACGACCCCAGAGCGCCAGCAGCCCGGCCGTGTCGGCGGGCGGCGGCGCGATGCCCAGATGACGCAAGCGGCCCGCGTTGGTGCCGAACCACACCCCCGACCCCGCGGCCGCCATGCCGTGGGCGCGGACGCGCGATGCGGGCGCATCGGCTTCCGGGGCCAACGGGAGGTTCAGCAGTCGCCGCTGACCTGGGTTCGACCACTGTAGGCCCGTCGAGGTGCCTACCCACGCGAGGCCGCGGGAATCAGTGAACACCGACCAGACGTTGTCGTCGTCAAGGCTGCCGCTGCGGGCGCGGTCGTGGCGATGCCGTGACCATACGCCCTGCTCGGTATCGAGTGCCCAAACGCCCTGCCCGAAGCTGCCTACCCACAGTTCGCCGGGCCGCACGACCGCCAAAGCAAAGATGCGCGGCAGCGGCGTGGCGTCGCTCGGCCATGGCCACGCGGTTACGGCACCGACGGCGTCGATCGAGAACAGGCCGTGGTTCGCCGTTCCGACCCACAGCCGGCCGGCGGGGTCGCTGGCCAGCGCGGCGATGCGTGGCGCGGCCACGGGTAGCGGCACCTGGACCCAGCGAGGACTCGGCGCTGCGGCCGACCAGCGGAAGAGGCCAAACGTGGTGCCCGCCCAGAGCTGGCCTTCGGCATCCACGTGCAAGGCATGCAGGCGGTTCGGACCGGCATCCGGAATGGCGCGGGTCTCTACGCCCCCCGCGCTTTGCAGCGCAAGCACCGCGCCGACGGTGCCGAAATACGCGACGACCTCGCGATCCGTCTCGGCTGGGAAGTCGATGAACAACACGGATGGCGGCGCGCCGGCCAAGGGCACCGGGACCAGCGCCGGACGCGAGGGCCAGCGACGGTCGATCCGATAGACGCCGCGTGCGGTTCCGGCCCAGAGCTCGCCCTGGTCATCCGCGCGGACGGTCTGCATCACCGGTGCTTCTTCGAGCGCCGCCGCGCCCTCAGCCGACAACCGGGCCCTGACGGCTTGATCGCCATCCCAGCGCCACAGCGTCGCGCCGGACACCGCCCACATCAGTCCGTCGGTGTCCTCGGCGATGCTGCGCAGGGGCCCATCGAGGGCTCCGCCCTGCGGCTGTACGGCCTCGAACCGCGGAGCATTCAAAGCCTGCCACGCCGCCGTCGACACGGGCGCGGCGATCACCGCGGGCGCAGCGACAGCCATCGCGAGCGCAAAGGCGGCGCGACGGAAGGCGCTGGACGGGGAGCACGGGTCGAACACTGGGGACAGGGCGGGCCGCGGGGGAACCAACCGACCGAGTATCCCCGCGCTGCGCGCCGTTCCGACCGTCCGCGGCCCGATCCGCGGTGAATTCCGGTGAATCGGACCTGCCCGTGCGGCGGGTTCAGTGGTGCGCGTGCTCGTCCGAGGCAGCGTCGCCCTTCGACGCCGTCACGGCGAAGTCGACCACCGTCTCGGTGCCGCTCTCGAACACCAGCGTCACCGGCACCACGTCGCCTTCGTTCCACGAGCGACTGACGTCGATGAACATCAGGTGCTTGCCACCGGGCTGGAAGGCGGCCATGCCATCGACCGCCAGCGGCAGGCCGCCCTCGATCGGACGCATCTGCATCACGCCATCCACCTCGGCCATGTCGTGGAGCTCGACGCGGCCCACGCCCTCGGCACGCGCCGCGACCAGGGTCTCCGGCTGCGTGGTGTGGTTCATCAGGTGCATGTAGCCGGCAGCCACCGTCGCGCCGGGCGCCAGCGGGCGCGACCAGGGCTCATGCGCCATCAGGCCGACGTGCGCGCTGGCCGCCGGTTCGGCGGGCGCGGCAGGCACGGCTTCCGGCGCCGCGGCGGCTTCGGGGGCCGGTGCCGCGGCCGGCGCGTCGGCAGACGGCGCTTCGGCCTGGCAGCCGGCGAGGACGAGGGCAAAGGCGGTAGCGAGGACGGCGGAAGGCTTGCTCATGGCGGGATCGGAATGGTCGGTGATGGGGTCGGGGAACTCGGAGCACGCGGGGTGGATGCGCGACGCCGCGCGCGTCCGACGCGTCAAGTGTAGTCCAGCGATTGCGCCTTGCCGCCGAATACGCGGTAGGCGAAGGCCGTGTAGCCGATGATCACCGGCAGCACCACGCAGGCGCCGACGAAGATGATCATCAGCGACTCCGGGGCCGCGGCAGCCTGCCAGATCGTCAATCGGTCGACGACCAGGTAGGGAAACAGGCTGTAGGCCAGCCCGTAGAAGGCGAGCATGAAGATGCCGATCGCGCCACCGAACGGCACCCAGGCGCCGTACTCGTTGCCCTCGGCGAGTCGCGTCGGCAGCCGGCGCAGGCTGCGGTCGACGACGAAGAACAGCACGGCCGTGGCGACCGGCACGGGCATCAGCAGGACAATCCACGGCAGCGAGAACCACTTGTCGAAGATCCGCTCCGACAGCATCGGCGTGGCCAGCGACACCGCGGCGATGCCCAAGGCCGTGAGCCACAGGCTGCCGCGCGCCCAGCGCACCGCCTGCTGCTGGAGTGCGCCCTCGGTCTTGATGATCAGCCAGCCGGCCCCGAGCAGCGCGTAACCGGCGACGAGGCAGACGCCGATCAGCACGCCGAAGGCGAACGCGCCCCACCCGCCCTCGAAGCCCATCACCAGCTGGCCGAGCATGAAGCCCTGGGCCAAGGTGGCGATCAGCGAGCCGGCGTAGAACGCGCGGTTCCAGGCCGCCTTGTGCTGCGCCTTGGCCTTCACCCGGAAATCGAAGGCCACGCCGCGCAGCGTGAGGCCGAGCAGCATGAGCGCCACCGGCAGATACAACGCCTGCAGGATCACGCCGTGCGCCATCGGGAACGCCACCAGCAGGATGCCCACGCCCAGCACCAGCCAGGTTTCGTTCGCGTCCCAGAACGGGCCGATCGACGCGACCATGCGGTCCTTGTCGTCGTCACCAGCGCGGCGCATCAGCACGCCGACGCCGAGGTCGTACCCGTCGAGCACCACGTAGGCCAGCATCGCAAGGCCCATCACCGCGGTGAAAGCCACCGGCAGCCAGCCGGCCGGCGTGGACAGATCGGGGATGGTCGTGACCAAGGCCACCGTCGCCGTCATCGCGCCCATCTCAGGCCTCCTTCGCCGCGAGGCCCGTCGGCGCTTCGCCGAACGGCACCACGCCTGGACCTTCGGCCTGCGGCGTTTCCGCGCGCGTGCCGGCCTTCCGGGCCATGTAGAAGACCACGCTGATGTAGGCGGCCAACAGCACGGCGTACATCACCAGGTAGCCCACCAGCGTCAGGCCGATCATCGGTGCCGGCACCGCGCTCGCCGCGTCGGCCGTGGTGAGCACGCCCTGCACCAGCCAAGGCTGGCGGCCGATTTCCGTCGTGTACCAACCGGCGATCACCGCGCCCCAGCCGGAAAAGGTCATGAGCACCAACACGCGAGAAAGCCACGGCGTCGGCTGCTGCTTGCGCTTGAGCACCCAGGCGCCCCAGAACCCGACCGCGAGCATGGCCATGCCGATGCCGACCATGATGCGGAAGGCCCAGAACACCGGCGCCACCGGCGGATGCTGGCCCTCGAACTCGTTGAGCCCCTTCAGTTCGCCATCGGGGTCGTGCTTCAGGATGATCGAGGCCAGCTTGGGCACTTCCACCGCCAGGTGCGTCTTGCGCGCCTCTTCGTCGGGGAATCCGAACAGCACCAGCGGCACGCCGCGCTCCGTTTCCCAGATGGCCTCGATGGCCGCGATCTTCTGCGGCTGGTACTTCAGCGTGTTGAGGCCGTGGAAATCACCGAGCACGATCTGCACCGGGATCAGCAGCGCGCCCAGGAACACGCCGGTGCGCATCGCCGCCAGCACGGCGGGCGCGCGGTCGCCGCGCAGCCAGCGGTAGGCCGAGAGCCCCGCCAGCAGGAAGGCCACGGTCAGGAAGGACGCCACCAGCATGTGGCTGAAGCGCCACGGCATCGACGGGTTGAAGACGATCGCCATCCAGTCGGTCGCGTGCGCCACGCCGTCGCGCAGCTCGAAGCCCTGCGGCGTGTGCATCCACGAATTCAGCACGATGATCCAGAACGCCGACATCGTCGTGCCGAAGGCGACCAGGAAGGTGGCCAGCGTGTGGATGCGGTTCCCCACGCGCTTGAAGCCGAACAGCATGATCCCGAGGAAGGTCGCCTCGAGGAAGAAGGCCGTCAGCACCTCGTAGGCGAGCAGCGGGCCGGCGATGTTGCCGACGCGTTCCATGAAGCCCGGCCAGTTGGTGCCGAACTGGAAGCTCATGGTGATGCCGCTCACCACGCCGAGCGCGAAACTGAGCGCGAACACCTTCACCCAGAAGCCGTAGGCGTCCATCCACTTCTGGTCGCCGGTCTTGCCGAAGCGCCACTTGAAGAACAGCAGCACCCAGCCGAGCGCGATGGTGATGGTGGGGAACAGGATGTGGAAGCTGATGTTGGCCGCGAACTGGATGCGGGCCAGCAGCAGCGGGTCGAGTGCGTCAAGCATGGCTCTTGCCTCCGATGAAACGGTCGCGGGCATCCAGCAGCTTCCCCACCTTCTTGCCGAGCTTCATCAGCTCGACGAGGCGCTCCTGGTCCATGGCACGCACTTCCTCGAACCAGCCCGTGGTGAGTTCGATCAGGTCATGCATCTCGCGCATGCGGGCTTGGGCATGCTGCTCGGCCGGGTCGGTGGGCGCTTCCAGCAGGGCGTCCCGGAGCATGGAGAGGGTCGGGTCGACTTCGCGTTTACGCCGCTCCTCCGCGAGGGTCTGGAAGATGGCCCACACGTCCTCGGGGGCCGAGAAGTACTCGCGGCGGTCGCCGGGCAGGTGCTGCAACTTCACCAGCCGCCAGCTCTGCAACTCCTTCAGGCCCATGCTGACGTTCGAGCGCGAGAACGCGAGGGCTTCGGCGATCTCGTCGGCGTTGAGCGCGCGGGGCGACACGAACAGCAGGGCGTAGATCTGCCCGACCGTTCGGTTGATGCCCCACCGGCTGCCCATCTCGCCGAAGTGGAGGACGAAACGCTGGACCAAGGGAGGGAGCATGGCGTTCACGTACTTTCAGGAATTTCTGAAATTCTAGACAAGCCCGTCGTGCACGATGTGAAGAGCCGAGACTCTTCTCCAGCGGCGTAAACTTGCGCCCCCACGAAATCCGGCCCGCCCATGCGCAATTTCGCCCTTCCCGCCGCCATTGCTCTGGCTGTCCTCGCCGCCATGCCCGCCACGGCGCAGAACCGCGGCGCCCGGGCGCCCGCCGCCCCGCTGGCTTGCGCCGACTTCAACGGCCACGCCAATCACGCCTGGCGGCTGGCCAACCCCGCCTCGCCGGCACAGCCGGAACGCAGCCGCCTGGCCGAGCTTGCGGCCGCGGCGGCGCAGAAACAGGCCGCACTGCTGGCCGCTGCGGCCACCGGCCCGCAGAACGATCAGGAAAAGCTGCTGGGGGCCTTCTGGGCCGCGGGCGTCGATGAGGCCGGTCTTGACCGCCAAAGTGCCGCCGCCGTGCAGACGCTGCTCGCCCCGCTCGCGCAACTGCGCCGTCCCCGCGATCTCGCCAAGGTCGGCGCCGCCTACCACGCCCTGGGCGTGGCGCCGATGGCGGAGTTCGTGCGCCTCGAAGCCACCGACGGCGGTCGCCGCCCGCTGGCCGCCGTGCCGGCCCCGCTCGGACTGATCGACCCGGCCTTCTATACGACCAACGATGCCGAGGTGCGGACGCTGCTCGGCAAGTACCGCACCTATGTCGAGGCGGTGCTGCGGGCCAGTGGCCTGCCCGATGCCGAGATCAGCCCCGCCTCCGAAGCGGTGCTGCAGATCGAAACCCAGCTTGCCCAGGCCCTCGTGGGCGAAAGCCCCGACGCCCGGAGCAGCGACAGCCTGCGGGCGCAGGACCGCCGCTTCATCGCCCTCGGCTTCGCCGACCTGCTCAAGCAGCTCGGCGCGCGCAGCGAAGACCTCGTGGTCGTCAGCCCGGCCTATTTCGCCACGCTCGGCCAGATCGCCAGTGCGGAGCGCGACACCCGTCGCCTGCAGTGGTACCTGCGCTTCCGCGTGCTCAACCGCTTGGCGCCGGAACTCGGCGGCGATTTCCGCCGCGCTCACGGCGGATTCTTCGCCCAGATCCTGCGCGGCCTGCCCGCGGCACCGTCGCGCACGGAGCACATGGACACCCTGCTGCGCCGCACGCTCGGCGGCCTGAACGACGCGGCCTTCAACGCCCGCTACGCTCCGGAAGATCGCCGCCAGCGCGCCTTGGCCTTGGCCGAAGGCGTGCGCGCCGCCGCCGTCGAGATGGTCGACAAGGCGGGCGCCGCCGAGGACGCCGAGCGGCTCAAGGGGGCGCGTTTCGACATTGCCGGCAACGGCGTTTCGACGTTCGACGCCACCGGCCTCGAGTTCCGCGCCGACGACCACGTGGGCAACCTGCTTCGCTACGGGCGCTGGGCGGAGGGTCGCATCCTCGCCGACCGCCCCCTCGCCATCGATCCGCTGCCGGCCCGCGTTCCCGCCGTGCAGTGGCTGACGGGCACCGACACGCTGTCCATCACGGCCGCGGCTCTTTCGCCGCCCTTGCTCGGCGACGCCGGCACCACGACGGACGCCGCCGACTATGGCGCCCTTGGCGCACTGATCGGCCACGAACTGGCCAAACGCCTGACACCGGGCAACCGCGGCGCCGCGCTCGGCCCGCTCTACAACGGGTTCCAGGCCGCGCCGGGCCTGCGCGTCGACGGCGCACGCACCCTGCCGATGAACCGTGCCGACCTTGCCGGCCTCGAGTTCGCCTGGGCCGCCTTTGCCAAGGCGCAGCCGCAGGCGGATGCCAACGCCAAGAAGGCGTTCTTCACGTCTTGGGCCAACGTCTGGGCCAAGACGCAGACCGCCGACGCGCTGCGCGCCGAGGTACAGACCTCGCCGTACGCGCCCGCGGCTTTCCGCGTGAATGGCCCGCTGTCGCAGCTGCCCGCCTTCGGCGAGACCTACGGCTGCCGCGTCGGTGCCGTCATGCGCGCCGCCAACCCGATCGGGGTGTGGCGCTGATGGCCCTGGTTCCCGGCCAACGCTGGTTCTCCTCCGCCGAGCCGGAGCTCGGCCTCGGCACCGTGCTTCGCATTGCGGGCCGCAGCGTGCAGCTCGTCTTCACCGCCTCGGGCACCGTTCGCCAGTATTCGCTCGAAGCCGCGCCCCTCGTGCGCGCCGTCTTCCGCGCCGGCGACCGCGTGCGCATGGACGGCAAGGAGATCGCGATCGAGGCGGTCGAAGAGCGCGGCGGCCTCGTGTTCTACCGCGCCGGCAACGATGAATTCATGGAGGGCGCGCTCGACGCCGAGCAACCGGTCTCGAAGGCCGACCAGCGCCTGATCAGCGGCCGCATCGACCGCAACGACCAGTTCGAACGCCGCGTCCGCACGCTCGACCTGCGCGCCCGCGCGCGCCGGCATCCGGGCTGGGGCGTTCTGGGCGCACGCGTCGACCTCATCCCGCACCAGCTGCGCGTGGTCGAAACCGCCGCCGCGCGCCGCACGCCGCGCCTGCTGCTCGCCGATGAAGTGGGCTTGGGCAAGACCATCGAGGCCTGCGCCATCGCCGCGCAGCAGATCGCCAGCGGCCGCGCCAAGCGCGTGCTGGTGCTGACGCCGGAAAGCCTGGTCAACCAGTGGTTCGTCGAACTGCTGCGCCGCTTCAATTTGCCCTTCGCCATCTACGACGAGGAGCGCTGCGAAGCGCTCGAGATGAACGAGCCGTCGAGCAATCCCTTCGAGGACGAGCAGTTCGTGCTCGCCTCGGTGGATTGGCTCACCGAGCACGACAAGCGCATGAAACAGCTGGTGCAAGCCGGCTGGGACCTGCTGCTGGTCGACGAGGCGCACCACCTGATCTGGACGCCCGAGTTCGAAAGCCCCGGCTACACGCTGGTCGCGGCGCTCGCCAAGCGCGTGCCGGGCCTGCTGCTGCTCACCGCCACGCCCGAACAGCTCGGCCGCGGCGGCCACTTTGCGCGCCTGCGCCTGCTCGACCCCGCCCGCTACACCGACCTCAAGAGTTTCCTCGCCGAGTCCGACCGCTTCGTCGCGCTCTCGCAGCTGGCCGAACGCATCGAAGCCGGCGACGTCACCCGTGCCGATGGCGAGGCATTGAACGACCTGTTCGCCAACGACCGCGAGTGGCTGGACGCCACGCTGGCCGCGATTGAAGCCGGCGACCTCGCCGCGCGCGAGACGCTGATCGACGCCCTGGTCGACCGCCACGGCACCGGCCGCGTGATGGTGCGCAATCGCCGCGCCGCGGTCGGCGGCTTCCCGAAGCGCATCGCCCACGTCGACCTGCTGCCGGCCAGCGACGACTCCGAGCTGCTGGGCCGCCTGCGCGCCGAATTCGCGTTCGAGGTGGGCGATCTGGACGAGGAGCCCGTCCACGACTATGCCAAGGACCCGCGCCTCGACTGGCTGCTGGAGACGCTGAACGCGCTCGGCGGCGAGAAGGCGCTGGTGCTTTGCCGCTCGCGCGCCAAGGTGCAGGCCATCGAGGAGGCGCTGCGACTGCGCTGGGGCCAGCCGGTCGCGCGTTTCCACGAAGACATGAACCTGCTGCAGCGCGACCGCAACGCCGCCTACTTCGCCGATCCTGACGGTGCGGGCGTTCTGATCGCCTCGGAAGTCGGCGCCGAAGGGCGCAACTTCCAGTTCGCCCAACACCTGATCCTGTGGGACCTGCCCCTGCATCCCGACATGCTCGAGCAGCGCATCGGCCGCCTCGACCGCATCGGCCAGCCCGGCGACGTGCACATCCACGCGGCCGCCGTGACCGGCAGCGCGCAGGAGGTGCTGCTGCGTTGGTACCACGAAGGCCTCGACGCCTTCCGCGGGGTGGTGCCGGACGGCCGCGAACTGCTGCGTCGCTGCGTCGATGAACTCGTCGCGCTGGCCGAGGCCGATCCGATCGGGCGCGAACCGGCGCTCGAGCAGTTGCTGGCCGACACGCGGAGCGCGCACGCCGAACTCGCGGAGCAGATCGCCCGCGGCCGTGACCGCCTGCTGGAGCGCGCCAGCCAGCGCGCGGAAGCCGACGAGCTGCGCGCCGCGCTCGCCGACGACGACGCCGACCTCGTCTCGCAGGAGGCCCTGCTCGAACTGCTGGAAGCCTTCGGCATCGAGAACGAGCCACTGGGCGAAGGCCGCTTCCTGCTCGACCCGGAATACCTCACGGTCGACGGCTTCGATGCCTTGAAGGGCGGCGCCCGCGAAGCCACCTGCGACCGCCGCCTGGCCCTGTCGCGCGACGATCTGCTCTACCTCCGCGCCGACCACCCGATGATCCTTGGCGCGCAGGACCTGATGCTCAGCTCCGAACTCGGCAACGCCTGCCTGCTGATCGACGAGAGTCTTCCGCCGCGCACCGCGCTGCTGGAAGCCGTCTACGTCCTGGAGTGCATCGCCGACGCCAAGCTCAACATCGCGCGCTTCCTGCCGCCCACGCCGCTGCGCGCCGTGGTCGACACGCGACTGCAGCGCCGCGACGACTTCGCGCCGGACGCCGATTCGGTGGCGAAGGCCGCCGACCGCCAGTTCGACCTCTCGCCGATGCGCAAGGTGCTGAACAGTCTCGTGCCGCCGATGCTCGGGGCCTGCGAGACGAGTGCGCGCCGAGATGCCGCCAGCGTAATCGCCGAAGCCGCTGAACTCGCCGAAACGCGGCTGGGCGGTGAACTCGCGCGTCTGCAATCGCTGGCCCGCGTGAATCCGGCCGTCAGCGAGTCCGACGTGCAGGCGCTGCGCGAGGAGCGCGAGGCTGTGCTCGCCGCCCTGCCCGGCGCGCGCCCGCGCCTCGACGCGGTGCGCCTGGTGACGAGCCCGGACTTCCTGCTGCTGAGGCGCTAGCGCCTCAGCGCACCGAGCGCAGTTTGGGGCGGCGCTTGCCGAACGGCGGGTCGCCGCGCCAGTAGCGCATGATCAGGAAGGCGCCGAGCATGCCGCCGAGATGGGCGAAGTGGGCCACGCCGCCCGGCGAGGCCAGGCCCATGAACACCGACAGGCCGGCGATGATCATGACGAGGTACTTCGCCTTGATCGGCACCGGCGGAATGACCAGCATCAACTGCTGGTTGGGGTACATCATCCCGTAGGCGAGCAGGAAGCCGTAGGTGACTCCGGAGAACCCCACGGCGGCCATCGCGGGAAAGGCCCCGACCGCGGTGAAGAGCAGGTGCACCATGCCCGCGGCGAGCACGCAGGCCAAGATGAAATGCGTGTATCGCTTGGGCCCCCACTGGTTCTCGAGCTGGGAGCCCAGCATCCAAAGGATGAGTGCGCCGAAGAACAGGTGCACGAACCCGTCGTGGACCAACGGATACGTGACGAGCTGCCAGGGCAGGAAGGCCGCACCGCCCATGGACTCCGCACCGATGGGCCACAGCGCCAGCCAGCGGATCACGAAATCGCCGGCCAGGAGCTGGACGACGAACGCCCCTGTGAGGATCCACAACAGCTTCAGCGTGACCGGGGGAATGCTTGGCACGGCGGCCTCGGGGCAGTGGGATTCGATGCGCCGCATGATAGCGGCCTCAGCGTTTCCTCCGCGTCGTGGGGGACGGCGCCCACAGCAGGGCGTCGAGGCTTTCGGGCCCCTGCCCCCTTGCCACCCGCACGCGTCCGTCCTGGACGACCACGCCCTCCGCACGCAGGCGCGCCGCCTGCTCGGCGAAGCCCTCGCTGTCCGGCGGCATGGCGATGCGGCCGTCGGAGCGCAGCACGCGATGCCAGGGCAGCGTCGGATCGACGTTCTCGCTGAGCACCCGCGCCACCAGGCGGGCGCCGCGCGGGAATCCCGCCGCCCGCGCCACCTCGCCGTAGCCGCGCACTTCCCCCGCCGGGATGCGGCGGACGGCCGCGAGGATCGCCCGGGCCTTCGTTGTCATGGTCATGGCGGTACGATACCCGCACCCAAGGAACCCGCCATGCAGAACTTCGAACAGATTCGCGGCCACGTGCAACAGCACTTCCGCATCACCACCAACGATCCCTACGTGCTTTGCGTCGAGCTGTCGCTGGACACCGGCAAGCGGCACCAGAGCGTGTTCCTGGCCGAACTCGAGGACGACGACGGCCGGCGCCTGCTGCGCGCCAGCACCATCATCGCGCCGATCACCGGCATCGATGCGCGCCGCATGCTGGCCTACAACTGGCATTCGCGCGTGGGCTGGCTGGCCATCGGCGAACTCGACGGCGTGCCCTACCTGCAGCTCTGCGAGAACCGCCCGTACGCGGGGCTCGATGGCGCGGAACTCGACCGCCTCATCCTCGAGATCGGCGGCCAGGGCGACCGCATGGAACGCCTGCTGTCGGCGGGCGGCGACCTGCTGTAACGCGCGGCAACAGGCCGGTTGCTAGACTCCCCGGCCCACCTTTCCCCATACCGCCATGCCCGACGACCCTGACTTGCGACGATCCTTGGCGTCCACCACGGGGCGACGCCCGTGATCGAGTTCCTGCTGATCATCGTCCTCACGCTGGCCAACGGCTTCTTCGCGATGTCGGAGATGGCGGTGATGACGTCGCGCAAGGGCCGGCTCAAGCAGCTGGCGAAAGAGAGCCGCGGCGCGCGCAAGGCGCTGCAGCTCGCCGAGCACCCGGAAGGCTTCCTGTCCTCGGTGCAGGTGTGGATCACCCTGCTCGGCCTGCTGCTCGGCCACTTCGGCGCCGAGGCGTTCGCGGTGTACCTGCTGCCGCCGCTGCTGGGCCTCGGGCTCGACCCGAAATGGGCGGAGTGGATCGCCTACGCGATCGCGTTCTCGTTGATCCTCTACGGCTCGGTGGTCTTCGGCGAGCTGGTGCCGAAGCGCGTCGCCACCCTCTATCCGGAGCGCATCGCCGCTGCGGTCGCCCTGCCGATGGGCGTGATGACGATGGTCGCCAAGCCCTTCGTGCTGGTGCTGGCCGCCTCCACCAAGCTGCTGCTGAAGCTTCTCCGTGCCGACAGGGCGGACAGCGACCGGGTGACCGAGGAGGAGATCCGGCTGCTGGTGGCCGAAGGCCACGAGCAGGGCATCATCGATGCGGACGAGCAGGCGATGGTGAACCGCGTGCTCCGCCTCGGCGACCGCAGCGCCGCCAGCCTGATGACGCCGCGCACGCGCATCACCTGGCTCGACGCCAACGCTCCGCTCGAGGAGAACCTCGCGACGATGCGCGAGACCCCCTACTCGCGCTACCCGGTTTACCGAGGCAACGACGCCGAGGTGCTGGGGATTCTCGAGGTCAAGAGCCTCACCGGCCGGCTCGGCCAGGGTGGCAGCGTGGACCTGTTCGCCACCTTGAAGCCCGCCCTCTTCGTCTCCGAGTCGACGCAATCGATGCGCCTGCTCGAGATCTTCCGCGAGGAGCAGCAGACCATGGCCCTCGTCGTCGACGAATACGGCGAAGTGATCGGCGCGGTCACCGCCAGCGACCTCCTCGGCGCCGTCATCGGCCGCGGACAGTCTCCGCACGAGGCCAGCGACGAGGAGCCGATGCTGGTGCAGCGCGACGACGGCAGCTGGCTGGTGGACGGCCGCCTGCCCAGCGACGAGATCCGCGAACTGCTCGGCGTCAGCACCCTTCCCGGCGAGGAGGACCACGACTTCCACACTATCGCCGGCATGGCGATGGCGCAGTTCGGCCGCATCCCGGACACCGGCGAACACTTCGTCTGGGAGGGCTGGCGTATCGAGGTGGTGGACCGCGACGGCGCGCGCATCGACAAGCTGCTCGTGGCACGCCTCGAAAGCGACGCCGGCGCCGAGGCCTGATCCCGTCGCATGGAGGACGGGCTGACCACGCGGGGGCTGTTCGAGCGCATCGCGCGTGACCATCCGGGCACCCTGCCCCTCGGCGACCTGCTCGACGCCTTCAGCGAGCGCGCCTTCGGGCTCTTCCTGCTGATGGCGATCCTCCCGGCCTTCCTGCCCCTGCCGGCCGGCGCGGGCGCCATCAGTGGCCCTTTGGTTTCGCTGGCCGGCCTGCAGTTGCTGGCGCAGGCCGAGCACCCGTGGCTGCCGCGCTGGTTGCAGCGGCGCGCGGTCGCGACGGCGTCGCTCGAGCGGTTCCGGGCGCGCCTGGCCCGCCCCCTGGCGTGGCTGGAGCGCGTCAGCCGGCCGCGCTGGCCGGCGATGATCGACCATCCCGCCGCAAAGGCCCTCAGCGGCGCGCTGCTGGTCGTGCTCGGCGGCCTGCTGGCCCTGCCGATCCCGCTCACCAACTACCCCTTTGGACTCGTGCTGCTGGTGTTCGCCGTCGCGCTCATCGAACGCGATGGCCGCACCCTGGCGCTGGCCTGGACCCTCGGCGTGGCCGAGGTCCTGGTGGTGGCCCTGTTCGTCGACGACGTCGCCGGCCTTGTCGTGGACTTCGGGCACCGCCTCGCGGCGTGGCTCTAGGCGCGCCGGCGTCGCGCGCGCCGTGAGGCGGACGCTCAGCCGAACAGTCGACCCACGTCCTCGCCCGGTAGAGGGCGCCCCAGGTAGAAGCCCTGGCCGAGCGGGCAACCCCGCTCCCGCAACAGGTCGTGCTGGCCCTCGTTCTCGATGCCCTCGGCCACCACGGTCACGCCCAGCGAGTGCGCCATGGCGATGACGCCGGTCGTCAGCGCAAGGTCGTTGGGATCGCGCAAGAGGTCGGTGATGAAGCTGCGGTCGATCTTGACGCCATCGACCGGCACGCGGCGGAGGTGCGAAAGCCCGGAAAAGCCCGTGCCGAAATCGTCGAGCCAGACGCCGACACCGAGCGCACGCAGGCGCGTGAACGCGACCGTGGCCTGGGCTTCGTCCCGCAGGATGGCGGTTTCCGTCAGTTCGAGGTGCAAGCGGTTCGGATCGAGGCCGGTACGCTGCAGCGCACCTTCCACCGTTTCGGGCAGATCGCCGAGCGAAAGCTGGCGCGGCGACACGTTGATCGCCACGAACGGCGCGCGTGAACCGTACGGGACGGGCCAGCGCGCGGCCGCGCGCATCGCCTCCTCGAGCACGCGGTGGCCGATCACTTCGACCTGCCCGCTGTCCTCGGCGATGCCGATGAAGATCGACGGCGGCACCAGGCCGAGCACCGGATGAGTCCAGCGCAGCAGCGCCTCGGCACCCACCGCGCGACCGTCGGTGAGGTCGAAGATCGGCTGGAACGCGAGGCTCATTTCCCCGCGCTCCCAAGCGCCGCGCAGGTCGTGCTCGAGGCGGACGCGGCGTTCCACTTCCTCGTCGAGCGCGCGCGAATAGAAGCGGTAGCAGCCCTTGCCCGCGGCCTTGGCCTGGTACATCGCCATGTCGGCGTTCTTGACCATCTGCGCGGCCGAGGCGGCGTCGTCCGGGAACACCGTGATGCCGATCGAACCCGAGACGACGAGATCGCGGTCCTGCACCGCCAGCGGCGCGCTGATCGCCGCGAGGAGGCGTCGCGCCAGCGTTTCCGCACGGCGCCGGACGTTCACCTCGGGGAACAGCACGACGAACTCGTCGCCACCAAAGCGGGCCAGCTCCGCCCCCTCGATGCCTTCCTCCGCGCAGGCGCCGCGGATCCGCGCCGCGACGTCGACCAGCAACTCGTCGCCCACGTGGTGGCCGAGGGTGTCGTTCACGCGCTTGATGTCGTCGAGGTCGATGAACATCAGCGCCAGCTCGCCGCTGCTCGCCTGCAGCGTGAGCAAGCGCGACTCCAGCGACTCGCTCAGCGACAGACGGTTGCCGAGCCCGGTGAGCGGGTCGGTGTAGGCAATGCGGCGGATGTCGCGCTCATGCCGGGCCACCGACTCCGCCATCCGCGAGAAGACCTTGGTGAGGTCGCCGATCTCGTCGTCGCGGGCCGCGAGGTTCCGCGCCTCGGCATAGCGACCGCCTTCGACCGCCAGCGCCGCTTCGGCCAAGGCGCGGATCGGCTTGAGGACGTTGCGCCGCAGGGAATAGAGGCCCACGAAGCCGAACAACGAGATCAGCGCCAGCCCGCCGAGCAACCAACGGACATGCGCGGCACGGGTTTCGGCCAGGCGGGCTTCGACCGTCCGCCCCCAGGCCTGCGCGGCGAGCGCGCCTTCCTCCATCGACAAACCGAGGCGGACCCACCCCACGCGCTGCTCGCCCAATCGCACCGGTGCGCTGAGGTGCAGCATTCCGTCGGCCCAATGGGCCTCGATGCCCCCACGAAGCGCCACCGCCGGCGCCCCGTCCACGGACGCGAATTCGGGCATCGCCTCACCGAAGCGCGCGATGTCGCGGCTGCCGTCGTGCACGATCCGGCCTTGCGCGTCGGCGACGAGCACGTATTCGACGTCGGCTTGCTGGCCGGTGTTGCGGGCGTACTCGCCGATCCGCTCGAGGTCGAGGAAGTACAGCGGGTTGGCCACCGCGTTGGCGAGCTGGTTGGCCAAGGCAGAGCCGCGCTGCTGCAGGCCCTCGCGCACCACGTCGAGGACGAGCGCGTCGCCCCCCTGTCGCATGGCGACGAAGCTGCGCTGCTCGCGCCAGATCAGGCCGGCGAAGATCAGGGCGACGGTGCCGATGCACAGCATCACCCAGCCCAGCATCTGGGCACGGAGGGTCCATCGGAACCTCACTCGATCGCCTCCCGCGTGCGGCGGGCGGCTTCGGACAACACGTCCAGGGCCGCGGCGTTCTCGGGCGTCAACTCGACGAAACGGGTGGTGCCGAAGAAGCGTCGCAATGCAGGCGCCGCCTCGGGATCGACCGAGGCCTGCAGCAGCACGGCCCGCAGGCGATCGCGGACGCGCGGATCGAGGTCGGCGCGCACGATCTCCATCGCCCGCGGCGCGCTCATGCTGCGACCGACGACGCGCAGCGACGCGGCGCGGGAATCGCGCGACTGCAGCTCCGCGAAGTCCACGTCACTGAATGCGCCGGCATCGACGACGCCCTTCATCACCCAGGTAGCGATGTTGGCCTCGGTGTTGCCGAAGACGTAGCCGACCCCGCCGCTGCGCGGACGGTCGGTCGGCGACGGCAGGATCTCCATGGGCACGCCAGCATCCAGCAGCGTGATCGCCGGCAGCAGGTAGGCACTCGTCGAACCCGGGTTCTGCAAGGCCAGACGATGGCCGCGCAGGTCGCCGATCGTACGAACCGGAGAATCGTTGCGGACGAACAGCACCGAACGGTAGTGGCTCACGCCGTTGCGCTCGGTCAGCAGCAGCACCGGCGCACTCGCGCGATTGATGAGCGTGATCCCGGTGGCCGCCGTTTCCGTCACCCAGTCGACGCGCCCATGGCGCAGGTAGCTGGTCATCCGCGACGCGTCGCGCGCCATCAGGATGCGGCCCTCGCGGATGCCGACGTCGGCCATGCGCGGGACGACGTAATCGAGCAAGGGCTTGAGCTGGTCGTAATGCCGCTGCGGGTCGTCGCTGATGCGTCCAAGGACGAGGATGCCGGGGTCGGCCTGGGCGATGGACGCCCAAACCATGAACACCATTCCCACGATTGCGCGAAACCGCTTGCTTCCGTCCATCCTCGGCCTTGACACCGCGTAACCTGCCGAGTCTGACACGAATTGACGATTATTGTGACTTCTTCTGGCCCGCGAGCCGTGCCATGCGCTGGGCGTCGGCGAGGATGCCGTGCAGCACGCGCACTTCGCGCTCATCGGGCGCCGCGCGGAGGAACAGGCGACGCAGCCGCCGCATGACCGTGACCCCGCTGCGGCCCTTGTGGAAGTCGATGTCGTGCAGCGCTTCGTCGAGATGGGCGAAGAAGCGCTCCATCTCGTCGTGCGTGGCGGGCGGGCGTTCATCGAGCGGATCGCGCGAGGCCTCCACACCCGCTTCGGCCATCGCGGCCAGTCGCAACTCGTAGGCCAGCACCTGCACCGCCTGCGAGAGATTCAGCGAACTGAAGTCCGGATCGGTGGGGATGCACACGGAAGCATGGCAAAGCTGGAGCTCCGCGTTCTCGAGGCCGGTGCGTTCCGGGCCGAACACCAGCGCCACCTCGCCGTGACGGGACGCCTCCAGCAGGCGGACGGCGGCCTCGCGCGGCGTCAGCTCCGGCATCGGCACGGCACGCTGCGTCGCCGTGCTGCCCAGCACCAGCGTGCAGCCAGCCACGGCCTCGGCCAGCGTCGCGGTGATGCGAGCGCCCTCGAGCAGATCGTCGGCGCCGGCGGCGAGCGCCGAGGCGTCGGCGTGCGGGAATCGCTCCGGGGCCACGAGGTGCATCGCCCCGAAGCCCATGGTCTTCAAGGCCCGGGCCGAAGACCCGATGTTGCGCGGGTGCTGGGTACCCACCAGCACCATTCGGACCCGTTCAAGCGCGCGCAAGGTTGCCTCCGGGGAATCGGTTAAACTCCGCGCCGGCCCGGCACCGACCGGTCCATCGTTCTTCACACAATCCAGCGGAAAGAGGCGGGCAGCGCATGCAGAACCCTGTCGTCAATGTCATGGTCAAGGCCGCGCGTGCCGCGGGCAACGTCCTGCTGCGCAACATGTCGCGCCTCGAAAGCCTCAACGTCGTCGAGAAGGCCCGCCAGGATTACGCCAGCGAAGTGGACGGTCTCGCCGAGCGCGAGATCATACGCGAGCTCAAGCGCGCCTACCCCGACTACGCCATCCTCGGCGAAGAGACCGGCCAGACCGGCAAGGGCCGCTACACCTTCATCGTCGACCCGCTCGACGGCACCTCGAACTACCTGCGCGGCATCCCGCATTTCTGCGTGTCGATCGCCCTCGTCGACAACGGCGAGCCGACCGACGCGGTCATCTACGACCCACTGCGCAACGAGCTGTTCTGCGCCTCGCGCGGCGCCGGCGCGGTGCTCAACGACCGTCGCATCCGCATCAACACGCAGCGGGAGATCGGCGGCGCGGTGCTCATCAGCGGCTTCCCGCCCCGCGAGCGCAAGCGCATCGGCCCGCAGCTCAAGTGCATCGAAATGCTGCTGAAGGACGCCGAGGACGTGCGCCGCACCGGTTCCGCGGCGCTCGACCTCGCGTGGGTCGCCGCGGGTCGATCCGACGGCTATTTCGAGGCCGGCGTGAAGGCTTGGGACATCGCCGCCGGCATCCTGCTGGTGCGCGAGGCCGGTGGCCGCGCCTGCGACTTCAAGGGCCGCAACGAGAAGATCCTGTTCGAAGGCCAGTGCATCGCCGGGCCGATGAAGGTCGTCGACGCCGTGCAGAAGGCCGTGCAGGAATCCGGCTGGCTGGCCAGCTTCGCGCCTCCGCCGCTGAACCCGGACGCGACGGCCTGATCACGCCGCGGCGCGTCAGCGCGCTTGGGACGCGATCAGGTGGGCGAGGCGATCGGTATTGAGGTTGCTCGACAAGCGGAGCTCGCCCGAGGTCAGCATCCTCGGCATCCGCTTCATCAACCAGGCCAGGTCGGCGTCGGGCGGTAGCGGGACATTCGGCAGCAGCCCCAACCAGCCGTTCCGCCCGCCCTGTTTCACCGTGTAGAGCGCGAGATCGGCCAAGGCCACCACGGCCTCCCAGCCCAAGGCCTGCGGCGACGCCGCATCCCAGGGCAGCGGCGCCCAGCCGATGCTCGCGGTGATCGGCAGCGGATGGCCGTTGTGCATGAAGGGCGCCCCGGCGATGGCGTCGCGAACCCGCTCCGCCAATTCGGCCGCACGCTCGCGTTGGGTGTCTCGGGCCACCACGAGGAACTCCTCGCCACCCCAGCGTACGAGGTGGTCGCTGGCGCGGAACACTGTCCGCAGCCGCTCGGCGAACTGGCGCAGTAGCTCGTCACCCGCCGCGTGGCCGTGGCGGTCGTTCACCGCCTTGAAGTGGTCGACATCGATGAGGAAAACGACCATGTCGTTTGCCGTCTCGCCGTCGGTGGGTTGCGCATTGCGTCGCACCCACAGCGCCATTTCCGACGCCATCTGCAGCGACATGAAGCGGCGGTTGCGAAGGCCGGTGAGCGGATCGGTGAGGCTGGCCTCTTCGAACTCTCGGGTACGGACGCGCAGCGCTTCGGACAGCACGCGCAGCTCCGCCGTCCGTCGCTCCACCTCGCGCTCGAGCGTCAGCCGTGCGCTCTCCAACGCCCGCGTGCGCCAGCGCACGAGCAGCGTCGTCGCGAATGCCGCGATCCCGAACGCGAGGGCCGCGAAGGCCGGCGTCTGCCACCACCGCGGCTCGACGATGACCGTCAGGGCATGGCGGGCCGGGCTCCACTCACCACCGCGATTGCTGCCCTGCAGGAAGAAGCGGTACTCCCCCGGCCAGAGGTTGCCGTACGCGGCCACCCGGCTTTCCTGCGTGGCGTCCACCCAGCCCTCGTCGACGCCCTCGAGGCGGTAGCGATGGCGGTTGCGGGTGGCGGCGCTGTAGTCCAGCGACGCGAACTCGATGGTGAAGCCGCGCCCCTCGGAGGGAACGCGGAACTCGCCGGCCATGGGCCCGACCGGCTGGCGACGGCCATCGACATACACGTCGGTGACCACGGCCGGGGGAGCAAATGACCACGGCGCGTAGGCCTCCGGCGCCACCACCAGCAGGCCCTCGCGACCACCGTAGGCCAAGCGGCCATCGCCCAAGCGGGCATAGGAGCGGAACCAGCCGGTGCCGACCTGCGCGCCATCGACGGGCAGCAGGTGTCGAAAACGATCCGCCGCAGGATCGTAGAGGGCCCGCTGGCTCCAGATCCGGCCGGCCTCGTCGTCGAGCAGGTTGGCACCGAAGCTGACGCCGCCCTCGCCATGGCGGGCGCTGATGGCTTCGAAAAGGACCGCGGCTTCCGACCGCCCGACGGCCCGATGCAAGCCGTCCGCGTCGACCCAGAGCCGCCCCTGCCGGTCGACCAGGATGCCGTTGACGTCGAAGGCATGGGCTTCCCCATCGAGGCGCGTCTCGACGCGTCGTAGCGTTCGTTCGGCGATGTCGAGCCAGTACAGGCCGGCACTGCCCCCGACCCAGGCACCACCGCCGTCGAAGGCGAGGGCCTCGATGCTGCCCTCGACGCGCTGGCCTCCGGCCGCGCCAATGCGCTGCGGGGTTCCGCCGAGGGCATCGACGACGAACAGCCCGTCGGCGGTTCCGACCCAAAGCCCGCCATCGGCGGCCGGCCACAGGCGACGAACCGCGGAGCCTTCGAGGAACTCAGGACCCGCCACCCGCTGGAAGCCGGCGCGTCCGTCGCGACGAACGAACAGGCCGCGCTCCGTACCCACCCACAGGCTGCCGTCGGCACCTGCGGCGACGCCGGAGGGTTGATCGCCCTCGAAGCCCCCATCGTCGACCGCGCCAGACCGGAGCAACTCGCTCAGGGCGAGATCAGCGCCCATCCGCGCCACGCCCACGCCCGCCAAGCCCAGCCAGAGCCCGCCGCGCCCGTCTTCCCCCATCGTCAGCACGTTGAACTGCGGCATGGCCGGGTCGATCCCCGGCTGGTAGCGCCGGCTCAACAAGCCACGAGGGCGCGGATCGGTGCGCTGCACGCCACCGCCGAAGCTGCCCACCCAAAGCAGGCCGGAATCATCGACCAGCAACGCCCGGACCTCAGCGGGATCGAGCCCCAAGGCCTGGCCGGGCATGGCGCGGATCCGGCGAAGCACACGCGCATCCGCCGCCGCATGGACATCAATGCCCCCGGGATGCCCCACCCACACCTCTCCGGGCAAGGGCTCGGCCACCGCGCTGATGCCGGAGCCCGTCCAACGCCGAACGGCGTCGGCGGTCGGCACGGACTCTCCCGTCGCTGCCGCGTAGGGCAGCACCGCCACCTGCCCCTGCTGGGCCCCCACCCACAAGTCCCCCGACGCGACCTGCACGATGGCGCGGATCCTCGCGTTGGCGAAGCCCAGGGCATCACCGTCGTCCGACAGGACGCGTTCGAAGGCATCGTTGCCGGCACGGCGCCTCGCAAGGCCCCGCCAGGTGCCGACCCACAGGTGCCCGTCTCGGTCGACATGCATCGCCGAGATCCGGTCGTCAGGCAGGGACGTGGGCGATGCGGGATCGTGTCGCCACACCGTGGTCAGGCGCGTCGAAGGATCCAGCCGCGCCAGGCCTCCCCCCGTCGATCCGATCCAAAGCCCGCCCTCGGCATCGTCCGCCAAGGCACGGATCGGCAGGGGCTGGACACCCTCGGCCTCGCCGAAGCGTTCGAAGCGGTCGGTCACGGGGTCGTAGCGGGCCACGCCCTCCGACTCCGTTCCGACCCAGACGCGCCCGTCGCGCGAGCGATGCACGACGCGCACGACGTTGCCTGGGAGGCTGGTCGGGTCGCCGGGCTGGGTCTGGTAGAGGCGGAAGCGATAGCCGTCGTAGCGCACCAGGCCGCCCGTCGTGGCGATCCAGAGCAGGCCCTGCCCATCCTGCGCGAGGCCGGTGACCACGCCCTCCGGCACCTGGTCGACGTCGCCGACGCGCTCGAACATCAAGGGCGGTGCGATCGTGGCCGCCGCACCCGCCGTGGCCGCCATCGGGGCCACAAGCAAGACCATCGCCAAGCCGAGGCTTCGCAGGGCGCCACGCCACGCGGCGAGGCGCGGCCCCGCCGCCCACTCGCCGCCCCCGTTGCTGCCCGCGCCTTCCGAGCGCTCTGCCATCCTCGCCCCCGTTCGATGGAGCGTGCACTGTACCCGGAACGACGAAGGCCGCGGATCGCTCCGCGGCCTTCGAATGCAAACCTTGTTGCCGATTCAGGGCCGACGATCGAGCTCGCTGTCGTCCTTCGCCTTCGGCAGGAGGTCCTGCTTGGTCACGTTCAGCCAGATCAACAGCGGGCAGGCCACGAAGATCGAGGACAGCGTGCCGATGATGATGCCGAGCATCTGCGCCTCGGCCATGCCCTCGAGGCTGGCGCCACCGTAGAGGTAGAGGGCCAGCACGGTCAGGAAGGCCACCACCGAGGTGATGATAGTGCGCGACAGCGTCTGGTTGATCGAGCGGTTCAGGACCTCGTTGGCGCTGACGTGGTGCAGGCCGCGGAAGTTCTCGCGCACGCGGTCGAAGACCACGATGGTGTCGTTGATCGAATAGCCCATCACCGACAGCACGCCGGCCAGCACGATCAGGTCGAATTCGTGCTGCGTCAGCGAGAACCAGCCCACCACCAGCACGACGTCGTGCAGGGTGGTGATGATGGCGGCGACCGCGAACTTCCACTCGAAGCGGAAGGTGATGTAGACGAGGAAGCCGACGATCACGAAGAACAGCGCGAGCACGCCGTTCTCCGCCAGCTCCTGCCCCACCTGCGGTCCGACGAAATCGGAGCGCACGACGGTGACGGCATTGCCCGGCTCGCCCAGCAGGTCGGCGAGCGCGCCGCCGGTCGCGGCCGCGCTTTCCTGCAGGGCCGCCTCGCCGCCCTCGGCTTCGCGCGGCTGCAGGCGCACGACGATGTCGTTCGCCGCGCCGAAGGTCTGCACCACCGGGTTGCTGTAGCCGGCGCCCTCCAGGGCGGCGCGCACGCGCTCGAGGTCGGGCTCCTTCTCGAAGCGCAGCTCGGCCACGGTGCCGCCGGTGAAGTCGAGCGCGAAGTTGAAGCCCTTGATCGGGATCAGCGCCAGAGCCGCGACCATCAGCCCGAAGGCGATGGCCAGCGAAGGCAGGCGCCAGCGCAGGATGTCGTAGTTGGTGTCGAACGGGATGAGTCGGAACACGGGGAAACTCCGGTCAGATCGCCAGGCCGGCCAGCTTGCGGCGGCGGCCGTAGATGAGGGTGGCGACGCCGCGCGACACCGACACCGCGGTGTACATCGAGGTCAGGATGCCGATGATCAGCGAGAGGGCGAAGCCCTTCACCGGGCCGGTGCCGAACACGAACAGCGCGACGCCGGCGAGCAACGCCGTCACGTTGGCGTCGGCGATGGTCCCCGAGGCCTTCTCGTAACCGGTGGCGATGGCGTTCAAGGGCGTGTTGCCGGCGCGCAATTCCTCGCGGATTCGCTCGTTGATCAGCACGTTGGCGTCCACGGACAGGCCGACGGTGAGCGCGATGCCCGCGAGGCCGGGCAGCGACAGCGTGGCGCCGACGATCGACATCACCGCCACCAGCATCAGCAGGTTGAGCAGCAGGGCGAGGTTGGTGATGACGCCGAACATCCGGTAGTAGACGACGAAGAACACCAGCACCAGCACGAACGAGGCGGCGATCGACTCGAGGCCGCGGGCGATGTTCTCCGCGCCCAGCGACGGGCCGATGATGCGCTCTTCGGCGAACTCCATCGGCGCAGCGAGGGCACCCGAGCGCAGCAGCAGGGCGAGCTGCTGGGCTTCCTGCGGGCTCTCGAGGCCGGTGGTCTGGAAGTTGCGGCTGAACACGCCACGGATCGAAGCGAGGCTGATGATCTCTTCGGTCACCTTGGTGCCACGCACTTCCTGGCCGTCGACGATGCGCACCTCCGGCACGCGTTCGATGTACACCACCGCCATCGGCTTGCCGACGTTCTGCGAGGTGAAGTCGAACATGCGCTTGCCGGCCGAGGCATTCAGCGTCACCGAGACGCCCGGCGTGCCGGATTCCTGGTCGGTGATCGAGGTGGCGGCGACGAGCTGGTCGCCACCCGCGATCACCCGCTTGGCGAGGACCACCGGGATGCGGCTGCCGTCCGGGTTGCGCTCGCGCATGTAGTAGATGCGGCCTTCCGGCGGCACGCGCCCGTTGCGCTCGGCTTCGACCGCATCGGTGCCCGTCAGCAGCGCGGCGCGGTACTCCAGCGTCGCCGTCGCACCGATCACGCGCTTGGCCAGGGCGGTGTCCTGCACGCCCGGCAACTGCACGACGATCCGCGAGTCGCCCTGGCGGGTGACGATCGGCTCGGCGACGCCCAGCGCGTTGATGCGGTTGCGCAGGATCAGGACGTTCTGGTTGATCGTCTCCGTCAGCAGGGCCTGCAGCGCGGCCGGCGCGATGCTGGCGGTGAAGCCGGGCCCCGCCGAACCGCGCAGGGGCTGAAACTGGAGTTCGGGGGCGTCGACCGCGAGGACGCTCAGCGCCTTCGACAGGTCCTCGGCGCGGCTCAGGCGCACGAGGATGTCGTTCGGACGGACCGTGACTTCCTGCGACGGGATCTTCTGCTCGCGAAGCACGACGCGGATCTGCTCGGCGTAGCTGTTCTCGCGCTTCTCGAGCGCGGCCTTCTGGTCAACCTGGAGCAGGAAGTGCACGCCGCCCTGCAGGTCGAGGCCGAGTCGCATCGGGCGGGCGCCAAAGGCGTCCAGCCAATCGGGCACGGTCGAAACGAGGTTCTGGGCGACGGTGTAGCCCTGCTCGAGTTCCGGGCGAAGGAGCTCGGCGGCACGCAGCTGGTCGGCGGTCTCGAGGCGCACCAGGAGGCTGTCGCCCTCCTTCTGCACCGACTTCGTCGCGATCCCGGCGTCCTTCAACAGGGCCTCGACGCGCGCGTCGAGCGCGTCGTCGACGGCGAAGCCGCGGTTCGCGGTGATCTGCACCGCCGCGTCCTGCGGATAGAGGTTGGGGAGCGCGTAGAGCGTGCTGGCCAGCAGCACGATCAGGGCGACGACGTATTTCCAGCGGGCGTATTCGAGCATGGCGTCACTTCAGGCCGGCAGGGCGCCGACCAAAAAGCCGGCATGAAGCCGGCGTGATGGGGGCGATCAGAGGGACTTCAAGGTGCCCTTGGGCAGGACGGCGTTGATCGCGCCCTTCTGCAGCTTCACCTTGGTGCCTTCGGCGATCTCGACGGTGATGAAGCTCTCGCCCACGTCGTCGATGCGGCCAGCGATGCCGCCGCTGGTGACGATCTCGTCGCCCTTCGCCAGCTTCTCGACCATCTGGCGGTGCTCTTTCTGCCGCTTCATCTGCGGGCGGATCATCATGAAATACATCAGCACGAAGACCGCGCCGAGCATGATGACGCTGGGCCACGGGCTGGGCGCGGGAGCACCGGCGGCTTGGGCGTGGGCGGCGGGGATCAGCAGGTCGAGCAGGGACATGGTCTTGGAGTTTCCTGAAGGCCAAACAGCCGCGGAGTATGCCACGGCGGGCGTTCAGGCCGGCTCACCCGCCTCCCGGGCGCGGTAGAAGCCTTCACGGAACTCGGCGAAGCGGCCCTGCTCGATGGCCGCCCGGATCCGCTCCATCAGCCGCACGTAGTAGCGCAGGTTGTGGGTGGTGGCCAGCATCGAGCCGAGGATCTCGTTGCACTTGTCGAGGTGCCGCAGGTAGCTGCGGGTGAAGCCGCCCGTGCAGGTGGCGCAGTCGCAACCGGGCTCGATCGGGCGCAGGTCGTGCTCGTAGCGCTGGTTGCGGATGCGCACCTGGCCGAAGTCGGTGAAGTAGTGGCCGTTGCGGGCGTTCCGGGTCGGCATCACGCAGTCGAACATGTCGATGCCGCGGGCCACGGCCTCGACGATATCTTCCGGCTTGCCCACGCCCATCAGGTAGCGCGGCTTGTCCTCGGGCAGCTGCGGGCAGATGGCCTCCAGCGTGTGCTCGCGTTCGGCCGCCGGCTCGCCCACGGCGAGGCCGCCCACCGCATAACCATCGAATCCGATCTGCTGCAGGCCCTCGGCGGAGCGCGTGCGCAGCTCGGGATAGACCCCGCCCTGGACGATGCCGAACAGCGCCGCATCGTTGCCTTCGTGCGCCTTCTTCGATCGTTCGGCCCAGCGCAGGCTCAGCTCCATCGAGGCGCGGGCGACCTTCTCAGTGGCCGGGTACGGCGTGCACTCGTCGAAGATCATCACGATGTCCGAGCCCAGCACGCGCTGGATGTGCATCGACTCCTCGGGACCGAGGAAGACCTTGCGGCCGTCCACCGGCGAGGCGAAGGTCACGCCCTGCTCGGTGATCTTGCGCTTGTGCGCCAGCGAGAAGACCTGGAAGCCGCCCGAGTCGGTCAGGATGGGCTTCTGCCATTGCGTGAAGCCATGCAGGCCGCCGTGCGCTTCCATCACCTCCAGGCCGGGCCGCAGGTAGAGGTGGAAGGTGTTGCCGAGGATGATCTCCGCACCCAGCGCCTCGACCTCGGCCGGCCGCATGGCCTTCACCGTCCCGTAGGTGCCCACCGGCATGAAGGCCGGGGTCTCGATGGTGCCGCGCGGAAAGGTGATCCGACCGCGTCGGGCCGCGCCGTCCTGGCCGAGCTTTTGGAACGTCATGCGGCTCATGCGCCCTCCCCGTCCGTGCCCGGCCACAGCAGCATCGCGTCGCCGTAGCTGAAGAAGCGGTAGCGCTGCTGCACCGCATGGCGATACGCCGCCATGATCCGGTCGAAGCCGGCGAAGGCGCTGACCAGCATCATCAGCGTCGATTCCGGCAGGTGGAAATTCGTGAACAGCGCGTCGGCCGAGCGGATGCGGTGCCCCGGCGTGATGAAGATCTGGGTGTCCCCGGAGAACGGCCGCACCTCACCATCGCGCCACGCCGTCTCCAGCGCGCGGATCACCGTGGTGCCCACCGCGATGACGCGGCCGCCGCGGGCCTTGGTCTCGCGGATCTGCTCGCACAGTCCGGCCCCGACGTTCAGCCATTCGCTGTGCATCACGTGGTCCTTCACGTGCTCGGCGCGCATCGGCTGGAAGGTGCCGGCGCCCACGTGCAGGGTGATGTGTCCGAAGGCGACGCCCCGGGCCTGCAGCGCGACGAGCAGCGCCTCGTCGAAATGCAGGCCGGCGGTCGGCGCCGCCACGGCGCCCACGTGCTTGGAGAACACCGTCTGGTAGCGCTCGTCGTCGGTGATGTTGGCCGCGCGCTGGATGTAAGGCGGTAGCGGCATGCGGCCGGCGCGCAGCAGCACCTGCTCCAGCGGCTCGTCGGTCTCGAAACGCAGGCGGTAGAACTCGCCGTCGCGGCCGAGGACCGTCACCACGGTGCCGTCGTCGAGCGTGATCGTGCTGTCGGGCTTCGGCGACTTGCTCGCACCGACCTGGGCCCGGACCTCGTGCGAACCAGTGACGCGCTCCAGCAGGATCTCGACGCGGCCGCCGGTGGCCTTCTGCCCGAACAGGCGCGCCGGGATCACGCGCGTATCGTTGAAGACCATGAGGTCGCCGGGCTGCAGCAGCGAAGGCAAGTCGCGGACGTGCAGGTCGGCGAAGCCGGCGGGCGGCGCGGGCACGTGCAGCAGGCGGGAGGCCGAACGCTCGGCCAGCGGGGCCTGCGCGATCAGTTCCGGCGGCAGGTCGTAATGGAAATCGGACTTCTTCATCGGATCGGCTTGACAGGCCGGCCCTCCAGCGGGCGCCTCGCGGCGCGGGGGCGTGATTGTACGCGCGGCTGCGGGGCATCGTGCCCTGGCCGCGACCGCCCTTCAGTCCCCACCGCCTCCGCCGCCGCCATCACCGTCGCCGCCGCAGGCGTCATCGCTTCCGCGGCCGCAGGACGCACTCGTCGCGCCAATCGCGGGCAAGGCGTCGTCCTGCCGGCCGGTCTGGGACGCCGACGTCCTCCGCCGCTTCGCCAGTACGACGACCAACACCAGAAGGACCACGCCAACGCTGAGTACGGCCAAAAGAAGCTTCATCGCATGGCTCCCGAAAAGGAAAACATCGGAACTCCGACAAGGGTCACCGGACGGCCCTGACCACTCCAGTGCCGGAAGCTGGGCCTCCGGCGGCTTGCATTGGCAACCCCGAAGCGCAGACTCGCGCTTTCCCACACCAGGAGCCTGCCATGACCATCCGCGCCTACGCCGCCACCGCCTCGAAGGCCGCCCTGCAGGCGTTCGAGTACGACGCCGGCCCGCTGCCGCCCGAGTTCGTCGAAGTGCAGGTCGAGCACTGCGGCCTGTGCCACTCCGACCTCAGCATGGTGAACAACGACTGGGGCAATGCCCGCTATCCGCTGGTACCCGGCCACGAGGCCATCGGGCGCGTGGTCGCCGTCGGCCCCGAAGCCAAGCGCGTCAAGGTCGGCGACCGCGTCGGCATCGGCTGGTACCAGAGCAGCTGCATGGCTTGCGAGCAGTGCCTCTCCGGCCATCACAACGTGTGCGGGAAATCCAGCGGCCTGATCGTTTCCGGCTACGGCGGCTTCGGTGAGCGCGTGCGCGCGCACTGGGTCTGGGCTACCCCAATCCCCGAAGGCGTCGACGCCGCCAGCGCCGGCCCCCTGCTCTGCGGCGGCATCACCGTGTTCGGCCCGATCGCCCACTTCGGCATCAAGCCCACCGACCGCGTCGGCGTGGTCGGCATCGGCGGCCTCGGCCACCTCGCCCTGCAGTTCCTCAACGCCTGGGGCTGCGAGGTCACGGCCTTCACCTCGAGCGAATCGAAGCACGAGGAAGCCATCCGTCTCGGCGCGCAACGCGCGGTGGTGAGCACCGACGCGAAGGCGCTGGCGAAGGAAGCCGGCAAGTTCGACTTCATCCTCGTCACGGCGAACGTCACCCTGCCTTGGGGCGCCTACCTCGGCGCGCTGGCGCCGAACGGTCGCCTGCACTTCGTCGGCGCCGTGCTGGAGCCCGTGCCGGTGCCGGCCTTCGCCCTGATCGGCGGGCAGAAGTCGGTCAGCGGCTCGCCGCTGGGCAGCCCGGCCACGACCTCGCAGATGCTGGACTTCTGCGCCCGTCACGAGATCGCGCCGCAGGTCGAACGCTTCCCGATGTCGAAGATCAACGACGCGTTCGAACGCCTGCACAGCGGCAAGGCGCGCTACCGCATCGTGCTGGACGCCGACTTCGCCTGAGACTCGCGGCGCGACGGACTCCAGGCGCCCAGCCATCGCACCAGCACCGAGACGAAAAGCAAACGGCCGGGTTTCCCCGGCCGTTTGCGTTCAAGCGATGAAGCGATGGATCAGAAGCTGTAGCGGAAGGTCGCCTGGACGGACCAACGGGAGACCGCCGTGTTGCCCTTGTCGTTATTGTTTTCCTGGATAGTCGGCGAGGTCGGGCCGAAGAACCGGTAGAGGTAACGACCCTGCGAACCCTGCGGGCAAGCAGCGGTCACAGCAGCCGTACAGATGCCGGCGAAAGCCACCGGCGTCGCCGTCGAGTTGAAACCGTAGTCCTCGATCAGACCCCAGTCCTTATTCAGCAGGTTGCCAACGTTCATGATGTCCAAAGCCAGAGAGGCCTTGTGGCCATCGAAGAAGCCCGGAAGCTCTTGCGAGATGCGCACGTCGAAGCTGTTGACCCAGCCCGCGCGGAACGCATTCGCCGGTGCATAGCCGCCGGCGAACCTCGCCAGGTCAGGATTGCTAGCCAGCCAATCAAAGAATGCCGTCTCCATAGCGGCACCACCGGTGAAGGCGACGTCTCCACGACCCGTAGGCACGTAGAACAGATCGTTGAAGCGCGTGCCATCACCGTTCATGTCGCCGGAGAACACATAGCTGAACGGGCGGCCCGAGCGGCCCTCGTAGAACACGCCGACCTTCGTCAGGTAGTCACCGAAAAACGCACGCTGCCAGTTGAGCGAACCAGTCACGCGATCGCGGATCGCATAACGGGAGTCCTTCGCGAAGTCTTCGTTCACGTTGAAGGTGGGGCTGTTGTTCCAGTTCGACGCATTGATCGAGCTGGTCAGCGGCTGGACTTCCGTCGCCTCCGTGAACGTGTAGGCCAGATTCCACGACCAACCATCGTTCATCGGACGAGACAGGCTAAGCGTCAGCTGGTTGCTCTCGCCTTCTTCGGTATTCCGAATCAGGAAGGACGGACCGATACCGATCGGACGGCTGGCGTTCGAGTTTGCCGACGACGGCTCGCCAGTACCGGGGTTGTACCCCGCTGCCGTCCAGAACATCTGGCGGCCATCCGGACCGATTCGCGTCGGGCCGGCACCGGTGAGCGGATTGAACAGGTCCAACCGCTCGATGAACAGCGCCTGGTTAACCTTCGTATGAAGGAACTCGGCCGAGACAACCCAACCATTCGAGAGCTCGTGATCAAAGGCGATATTGGCCTTCCACGAGGAGGGAAGCTCAGTACCCGGAGCGATCGCATCGACGTTTTGACGCGCGCATGAAGCGAGCGTCGGGGTCGGGAAACAAGCGGGATTAGCCGCCGGAGTAAACGGCGGATCGATACCCGGGGTAAAGATGGCGCCAGGGTTCCGAAGATCGAACTCGAGGAAATTCAGGCCAGTGTTCTGATACACACCGGCCACCCAGACGTTCGGAGCCGCCCCCTGGAACAGGCCCACGCCACCGCGCAACTGGGTGGGACGCTCGCTGTCAAAGGTATAGTTGAACCCGAAACGCGGCTGGAACAGGCCGTCGTCGATCAGCGCGGTATTGTCGTACCCGTAGATTCCACCGAAGAACGTGTTCTCCTTGGTTTGCGCCTGATACTCCGGCTTGTCGTAACGAATACCGAAATTGAGCGTCAGGTTGTAATTGACGGCCCAAGTGTCCTGCAGGAAGAACGCCGTGTTGTCCTGGTCATAGGCCGCGGGAATGTCCGCCAGCGTGCCGCCCGGGAGGGGCACACGAACGATGTACTGCGATGGGCTACGAGCCTCAAAGTCCGCAATGGTGTTGAACGTGTAAACACCATTGATGTTGCGACCGAAGAAATTGAAGATCTCGTTGCGCTCATGCTCGAAACCGAGCTTCAACGTGTGGTCACCGATATACCAATTAGCCGCACCAAACGCGCTCAGCTGCTCCGTTTCGACGCGATTGATGTGGCTATTCTGCTCGGTACCCAGGAAGATCGAATTGTTGTTGGGATAACCGCGGACCTCGATCTGCGGCAAGTTCGAGAAAGTGCTCCGAACCGCAGCATAGTCACGGCTCGACAGCTTGAACTCCGTGCCGAAGGAATCGTTCCAGTCACTGAACAGTTCGAGAACCGTGCTGTCGAAGGTCTTCGGCAGGCTGTACCAGAACGAGTTCAGTGAGATGGAGTTATCGTCCAACTGCGGGAATCGCAGCACCGATTGCTCGGTCTGGCTGTACCGCAGCGCCGCGCGGTGGAACTCGTTGATGTTCCAATCGATCTTGATGGCTGCCTCTTCGATCTCCGTATCGGCATTCGGCGTCTCTAGGCTTCCCGCATCGAAGCCAAAGGACGTAGCCGCCGCTTGGATACGAGCAATGTCTGCCTGGAGAATTCGCGAGCCGAAGGGACCGTCGGCGAGACTCACGCCCGGCGCAGTTCGCACGTAGTTCTCGTAGTTGGCGAAGAAGAACAGGCGATCCTTGACGATTGGTCCACCGAAGGTCGCGCCGTAGGTAGTCTCTTTGGCCCAACCATTGAAGTCGTTCGGGCGGAGCAGGTTATCCCGCACCCAGTCACCATCGCGGAAGGCGTAGTACGTCGAGCCCTTGAACTCGTTGGTGCCCGACTTGGTGACGGCATTGACGACGGCACCGGTAGCGCCAGCGATGGTCACATCGTAGTCGGCGAGCGCGATCTTGATCGCCTCCAGGGCGTCCAACGAAACCGGCTGACGTTCGGTTGGAAGATTGTTGGATTCCAAGCCGAACGGATCACTGGCGCTCACGCCGTCGATCTTGATGAGGTTGTATCGAGTGTTCTGGCCGGCAGCCGAGATGGCGCCGTCCGCCTTGCTGATCTGCGTGATGCGCGGGTCGAGGCGGATAAAGTCCTGAATGTTGCGGGTCGCAGAGGGAAGCGACTCGATCGTCTGGCGATCAACGTCCGTACCGGTGCCCATCGTATCTGAGCTGAATAGCTCACTGCCGAGCATGTCAGCGGTCACCTCGACCGTCTCAAGGGTCGTCGCGTCCGCAACACCGATTTCTGCGTTGACTTGGGTGGTCTCGGCGAGTGCCAGGAACACGTTCTCGATCGTCTCGGTCTGGCCATCCTTCGTGATGGTCACGAGGTACGGGCCGCCGACGCGCAGGCCGCGCGCGACGTAACGACCGTTGGCATCCGTGACAGCCTGCGACACGGTGCCCGACGGCACGTGCGTGATCGTGACCTGGGCACCGGCGATGACGGCTTCGTTCGCCGCGGTCACGCGGCCACCGATGTTGGCGGTGGTGTTCTGCGCCATGGCCGGCGCCGAGGCGAGGGCGATGGCCAGGCCGAGCGCGAGCTTCGAGTAGCGCACCTTGCTGCGATAGTTCATGTGTGGACCTGCTTTTGGTTTTTACTGCGGAGACAGACGATGGCGGCATGGGCCGCCCCGGATGACGTGGATCGCCGCGATACGGCGAAAGACCTCGCTGTGGCCGCCGTCGGCTGCTGACGGGCTTCGAATGGGCGATGACAGCCTAACGACAGTTTAACAGCCTAAAGCGCCCGAATGACGCTTCGATGACAGTCGTCTCAATGCGCAAAGAGACTTGACGGCCGCGCGACGGAGGCCGATTCCGCCCGCTCCCCCGACCCGCCCTAGGCGCCAGCGGCGCGGCCGAGGTAGGCGGCGATCCCGTCGAGGGTCATCTGGACGGAAATGGCCACCAGCACCATGCCCATCAGGCGTTCGAGGGCGGTCAAGGCCCGGGGTCCCAGCAGCCGGTACAGCTTGGTGGCGGAAAACAGGATGGCCGCCGTGGCCGCCCAGGCGATCAACAGGGCGAGGCTCCAGTCCAGCAGGCGATCGGGCTCCTTGGAGCCCATCAGCATCACGGCTGCCATGCCCGAGGGGCCGGCCACCAGGGGCACGGCCATCGGGACGATGAAGGGCTCACCCTCCGGAGTGTCGCCGAAGATGCCCTCCGGCGCCGGGAAAATCATCTTCAGGCCGATCAGGAACAGGATGATGCCGCCGGCGATGCTCACCGACTCCTGGCGCAGGCTGATGAACTCGAGGATGTAGCGGCCGCAGAACAGGAACAGGAACAGCACGCCGAGGGCAATCACCAGCTCGCGGGCCAGCACCCGGCGCCGGCGATGTTCGGGTACCGGCTTCAGCAGGCTCAGGAAGACCGGCACGTTGCCGAGCGGGTCAAGGATCAGGAACAGCAGGATGGCGGCGGCGAGGAGGCTGGAATCCTGCATGGCGGGCTCAGGCGGTGGCCGTCTCGGCGGCGGAGGGCGCGTGGACGCTGCCACGATGCCCGGCGCCCTCCACGGAAAGCAGCATCACGCAGGCGGCGGCGTAGGCCTCGGGGCCGGGCACGCGCAGCATGGCCTCATCGACGAAGGCGCGGCTGCGGAGCGGCGTACGCATCGGGCCGGGGCGCAGGCCACTGACGCGCACGGTGGTGGTGTCGGTCTCGGCGTGGAGCATTCGCACCAGCCCCTCGCCAGCCAGCTGCGTGAGACCGTAGGCGCCCCAGTAGGGCCGGACCACGCGAGCCGGATCGTCGAGCACGAAGACCACCGCGGCGTCTGCGGACTTCCGCATCAGCGGCAGGCAGGCCTGCGTCAGATACCAACGGGCGTTGAGGTTCACCTGCACCTGTCGTGCAAACTGCTCCGGCGGGGTGTTCTCGAGCGGCGTCAGGCCGGCGAAGTCGGCGGCGCAATGCAGCAGGCCGTCGAGGCGCCCCAGCTCGCGCTCCACCGTGTCGGCCAGCGCTTCGAAATCGGAAGGGTCGGCGCCGGCGAGGTCCATCGGGTACAGCGCCGGCTCGGGGCCAATCGCCTTGATCGCGTCGTAGACGCGGCCGAGTTTCGGCACCTTGCGACCCAGCAGCACCACCGTCGCGCCGGCCTGCGCGCAGGCCTTGGCGGCTTCCGCGCCAAGGCCGCCGTGGGCGCCGGTGACGAGGACCACGCGGTCCTTCAGGGGGCGCGGCGCGACCGTCGGGAAGGCGACGAACTCGCTCATGCCGCCTGCGCCTCGGCCACAATGCGCGCCAGCTCGCCGGCCTCGGCCAGCTCGGCGACGATGTCGGCGCCGCCGATCAGTTCGCCTTGGACGAAGAGCTGGGGAAAGGTCGGCCAATCGGCGTAGCGCGGCAGGTTGGCGCGGATTTCCGGGTCGGCCATGACGTTCACCGTGTGCAGGCGCGTGGCGCCGGCCTCCCGCAGCGCATCGACGGCCCGCTTCGAATAGCCGCACATCGGCACCTCGGGCGTGCCCTTCATGTAGAGCACGACCGGATGGGCCTCGAGCTCGGCCTTGATCCGCTCCATCGCCGCCATGGGAGTCCTCGCTGTTTCACGACGCTGGCACCGTGGGGCGGTGCCGCAGGGCTACAATTCTAGCCCCTGCGACGGCCCCGCCGCCGCATCGCCCGTTCGCCATCCCCACGGAGAGCCCCATGGCCATCACCCTGCCCGCCCTGCCCTACGCCCGCGACGCCCTCGCCCCGCACATCTCGGCCGAGACGATCGACTTCCACTACGGCAAGCACCACCAGACCTACGTGGACAACCTCAACAAGCAGATCGCCGGCACGGAGTTCGAGTCGCTCGACCTCGAGGCCATCATCCGCAAGTCGCAGGGCGGCATGTTCAACAACGCCGCGCAGGTGTGGAACCACACCTTCTATTGGAACTGCCTGAAGCCGGCCGGCGGCGGCGAGCCCAAGGGCAAGCTGGCCGAGGCCATCAACGCGGCTTTCGGCTCGTTCGCGGCCTTCAAGGAGCAGTTCACCCAGACCGCCCTCACCACCTTCGGCTCGGGCTGGGCCTGGCTGGTGCAGCGTCCGGACGGCACGCTGGCCCTGGTGTCGACCTCGAACGCGGCCACCCCGCTGACCGGCAACGACACCGCACTGCTGACCTGCGACGTGTGGGAGCACGCCTACTACGTCGACTACCGCAACGCCCGCGCCAAGTACGTCGAGGCCTTCTGGAACGTCGTCAACTGGGACTTCGTCGCCAGCCAGATGCGCTGATGGCGGAGGCGCTGCTCTCGATCGAATCGCTGGCCGCCGCCCACGGCGGCCGGCGCGTCTTCGGGGGCGTGTCGTTCGAACTGGCGCGCGGCGGCATCGCCGCGCTCCTCGGGCCCTCGGGCACCGGCAAGACCACCCTGCTGCGCGTGATCGCCGGCCTGCATGCGCCGGAGGCGGGAGTGGTGCGCCTGCGCGGCGCAGATGCCGCGGCGCTGAAGCCGGAAAAACGCGGCGTCGGCTTCGTGTTCCAGGACCTTGCGCTGTTCCCGCACCTCGACGTGGGCGCGAACATTGCCTTCGGCGTGTCCTCTTGGCCGCGCGCCCAGCGCGAGGCGCGCGTGGCCGACCTGCTGGCGCGCACCGGCCTCGACGGCCTCGGCGCCCGGCGCCCGCATGAACTCTCCGGAGGCCAGCAGCAGCGCGTGGCCCTGGCCCGCTCGCTGGCGCCCAGACCGGACCTGCTCCTGCTCGACGAGCCGCTGTCGAGCCTGGATGCCGACCTGCGCCCGAAGCTGCGCGATGAACTCCGGGCGCTCCTGAAGTCGGAAGGCACGGCGGCGTTGCTCGTGACCCATGATCAGGACGAGGCTTTCGCCTTCGCCGACACCGTGGGCGTGATGCTCGACGGCCGGCTGGCGCAATGGTCGCCGGGCTACGAGCTCTACCACCGCCCCGCCAGCGCCGAGGTGGCGCGCTTCGTCGGCGACGGCCGATTGCTGCCGGTGCGCTGGCTCGATGCCGACCGCGTGGACTCCCCGTTCGGCCCGCTGGCCGTGCCGCGTGCCGCTGGTGCCCTGCCCGTCGATGCGGGCCGCGAGGGCTTGCTGCTGCTGCGCCCGGACGACGTCGTCGTTGGCGAAGGCGACACGCCCGCCGTCGTCGCGGACATCACCTTCCACGGCGCGGAATCCTTGCACCGCCTCCGGCTCGATGACGGCACCGAGCTCAGCGCCCTCGCACCCAGCCACCGACGCTTCGCCGTCGGCGAGCGCGTGCGCGTTCGCCCGGACCTCGCCCACGTGGTGGTGTTCCCGCGCTGAGCCAGGGCGCGCGGTGCCGGTTGGCGCTAGAGCCAGCCTTTCTGCCGCGCGAGCCGATGCGCCTCGACGCGGTTCGCGGCGCCGAGCTTGCCGATCGCCTCGCTCAGGTAGTTGCGCACCGTGCCGTTCGACAGGTGCAGCTTCTCGGCGATGTCCTGCGAACTCAGCCCCTCGCCGGCGAGGCGCAGCACGGCGCGTTCGCGATCGGTGAGGGGATCCGCCTCCTCCCGCCAGGCGTCGACCGCCAGTTCGGGCGCGATGGCGCGGCCGCCGCGATGCACGTCGCGCAGGGCCTGAGCCAGTTTCTCGACCGGCGCATCCTTGAGCAGATAGCCGCGCACGCCGGCGTCGAGCGCGCGACGCAAGTAGCCGCCGCGGGCGAAGGTGGTGACGATGACGACGCGGGTGGCGAGCTTCGCCTCCTGCACCTTGGCGGCGAGGTCGAGGCCGCTCAGGCCGGGCATCTCGATGTCGGTGAGCAGCAGGTCGGGCTGGTGCTGCTGCACGGCCTTCCACGCGCTGTCGCCGTCACCGGCTTCGGCGACGATGAGGATGTCGGGCTCAAGGCCCAGAAGGCCGGCCAACGCGCCGCGCAGCAGGGCCTGGTCTTCGGCAAGGACGATGCGGATCATGCCGCGACGCTAGCGGCGCGCGTCGCCCCCGTCCAGCGGCAGCAGCACGCGGAGCCGCGTTCCCGCCCCTTCGGCACGGTCCAGCGAGAGCTGGCCGCCGAGCGCCTCGGCGCGCTCGCGCATGCCGTTGAGCCCGTTCCCCGGCGGCGTCGCGCTGCCCACGCCGTCGTCCTGGACGTCGAGTTCGACGGCACGGCCCTGGCGCCGGATCTGCACGCGCACCTGCCGGGCCTTCGCATGCCGGAGCACGTTCGTGACCGCCTCACGCAGCGCCATCGCGAGCGCGTTTTCCTGCGCGGCCTCCAGCGGCGGCAGCGGGTCGACCAGCGCGTCGAACCCGAGGCCTGCCCCGACGACCGCGAGCCGTGCATTCACCAACTCGTTGGCCAGCTCCGCCGAGCGCATGCCCGTCACGGCATCGCGAACCTGCTTCAGCGCGTCGCGCGCCACTTGTTCGACCTCGCCGATGTGGGTGGCGGCGGCGGAGCCATCGCGCTCGGCCAACTTCCGGGCGAGTTCGCTCTTCAGCGCGATGACGCTGAGCGTGTGGCCGAGAAGATCGTGGAGGTCCCGGGCGATGCGCTCGCGCTCGGCGAGACGGGCGAGACGGTCCACTTCGGCCTGCGTCAGCCGCAGGCGCTCGTTGCGCTGCATCTCGCGCTTGCCGAGGATGGCGCCGGCCAGCACCGCACCACCGATCAAGCCGGGAGCGACGAGGAACGGCATCGGCATCGACAGCACCGAAAGCCAGCCGGCGTACGCCGCGAGCAGCGCGACGGCGACGCCGACGGCCCGGCGCCAAGGCTGCGAAAAGCCCAGCGAGGCGAAGGCGTACACCAGGAGCGTGTTGCCGCCCGGGTTCCACGGCGTGAGGGCGAAGCCCGTCACCGCCATGGCCAGCGCGGCAAGCAGGCCGGCACGACCCTCGAGGAGGAAGCTCTTCCAGTAGATCGGCAGGAACACCGCGAGGGCGACCAGCGTCAGCCCGACGGCCGGCAGGATGTCGTCGCGCACCCAGACCAGCGGGAGGAAAACGAAGATCAGGTAGACAAGGTTGAGCCGTCGCCACGCGCGCTGGGAGGCATCGCCGGGCTCCGCCGCCATGTCGGCGCGCAGCGAGGCCATCGGCCTGTCGGCTTGGGGATGGCGGGCGGTGGCTTCGGGCGATGAGGTGCGCATGGCCGCCAGTCTAGCGGGCGCGCCGACGCTGTACGGCCAGCGCCAGCATGAGGAAAAGCACGCCGGAACCCACCAGCATGGCGATGGCCAGCGGCACGTTGGCCTCGCGAAGACCCACGATCGTCAGCGCGAGGTCGCCCAGATGGAAGGCGGGCAGGAACAAAGCGAAGCGCTGCATCACTTCGGGGAACATCGTGATCGGGAACCATAGCCCGGACAGCACGGACATCGGCAGGTAGATGAGGTTCACCACGGCCACGGCGCCGCGCGCGGGCACCAGGGAGCCGATCAGCAGGCCCATGGCGCAGAACGGCAGGGCGCCGAGCGTGAGGGTGCACCACAGCAGCAGCCAGCGTCCTGCCTCCAAGCGCACGTCGCCCAGCGCGGCAGCCATGGCGCTCAGCGCGAGCACGACCGCGATCGCAAACACCATGCTGGTCAGCACACGGGCGATGAAGTGCACCGCCATCGGCATCGGCGAAACCCGCTTCAACCGCAACCAGCCCATTTCCTCGTCGAGGGCGAGGCCCACGCCGAAGCCGAACAGCGCCGGCCCGATCACCGCGAATGCGCCATAGGTCGCGAGCAGGTAATGCGCCGGCGCCGCATGGCCGGTCTTCGACGGCAACAGCAGGCCGAACAGCGCGTAGAACATCAACGGGAACAGCAACGTGGGCACACTGAAGGCCGGCACGCGCCAGACCTGCAGCAGCGCGTGTCCGGTCTCGACGGCTTGGAGGCGCAGCAGCGCCGTGGCCTGCGGAGTCATGCCGCGCTCCGGTGGGGCACGGCGACCCCGAGTCTGTCGTGGGTAAGGTCGAGCAGGCTGTCCTCGAGGCTGGTGGGGACGATCTCCAGTTCGGCGAGTGCCGGGTCGCGACGGAGCAGTTCGCGGATCACCGCATCCGCGTCGCCGCAGCGCAACACGAGTCGGTCGCCCTCGCGACGCGCCTCGCGCACGCCCACCCAACGTTCGACCTCCTCCGGCGGGAGTGCGCTGCGGCAGCGCACGCGCGTGCCGCCACTGAGTGCCTTCAACTGCATCGGCGTGCCCTGCACGATCGCACGACCGGCGCGCAGGACCATGACCCGGTCGGCCAAGGCATCGGCCTCTTCGAGGTAATGCGTGGTGAGAACCAGCGACACGCCATCCAGCCGCAGGCCGCGCAACACCGACCAGAAGGCCCGGCGTGCCTCGGCATCCAGCCCGGTGGTGGGTTCGTCGACCAGAACGAGGCGCGGTCGGCCGCAAATGGCCAGCGCGAACTGCACGCGGCGCTGTTGCCCTCCGGAAAGCGCACCGTAGGGCCGGCGCTCCAGTCCGTCGAGCCCGGCCAGAACCAGCGTTTCGGCGTCGGGTCGCGGCGCGGGATAGGCGGCACTGAACTGGCGCACCAATTCGCCGACGCGCAAGGTCTCGGGCAGCCGCGCGTCCTGCAGCATCACGCCCAAGCCGCGGCGCGAGGCGGCGTCACGCGGATCGCCACCGCACAGTTCAACCTGCCCCTCCTGGGGGCGCAGCAGGCCGGTCAGCAGGCCGAGGGCGGTCGTCTTGCCGGCGCCGTTGGGCCCCAGCAAGGCCAAGACCTCGCCCGGACGGACCTCGAGGTCGAGGCCATCGAGCGCGGTCAGGCCGGCGTAACGATGGGTGACGCCCACCAGGCGGGCGACGGGGGCAGCGGGGTTGGGGCTCATGGAATCCTCCTTGCCGGCAGGATCGCGACGTTCACGCCGCGCGCGCAGTCGCGAGCGTCAGCTGAATGCCCTGACATCCGTCATGCCGACGGGTGTAACGCGCGCCGCACCCGGCGCGAACCCCGGGTTCGACCCCCTCGCTCCGCACTGCCATGACCGCCATCACCGCCCGTGTCGCCCTCGCCACCCTGCTCGCTGGAACCCTCGCCGCCTGCGGGCAGGCCCCCGCCACCCCCGCCTTGGCGGCGGCCGTCGCGCCGAAGCCGGAGGTGCCGCGCGAGCACCTCGATGCCGTCGTGCTCGGCATGGGCTGCTTCTGGGGCGCCGAGCGCCGGATGTCCGCGCTGCCGGGCGTGATCGACGTCGAGAGCGGCTACGCCAACGGCGAGGTGCCGGGCACCTACAGCGACGTGCTCAACACCGAGCGGGCACGCAAGCTGGGCCTGTCGGATGCGCGCAACCACGCCGAGGTGGTGAAAGTGGTGTTCGACACCCGGGCGACGACGCTGGCCGACGTGCTGGCCGGCTTCTGGGAGAACCACGACCCCACCCAAGGCGACCGTCAGGGCAACGACATCGGCAGCAACTACCGCAGTGCGATCTACACGCATGGCGACACCCAGCTGAGGCTCGCGCAAGCCACGAAGACCGCCTTCCAGACGGCGCTGGCGGCGGAGGGCTATGGCGCGATCACCACCGAGATCCAGCCGCTCACGCGCTACATCGCCGCGGAGGACTACCACCAGGACTACCTGGTGAAGAATCCCGACGGTTACTGCGGACTCGGTGGCACCGGGGTCAAGTTTCCCGCCGAGGCGCTGGCAAGTCTCGGCGGCACGGGGCCGACGCCCAGCGACCCGACGGCCACGGCGGCAGCGGCGAGCACCTCGACCGAAGCAACGGCGCCGCGGACCTCGCGCCTCGTCGGTGCCGACCTCGACGCCACGCGCCAGTTGGTCGTGTTCGAAGCGGCGGACTGCGCCTTCTGCGCGAAGTTCCGGGCGGAAGTCAGCGATGGCTGGCAGTCGCCGGTGGCGATCGTGCACACGCTCGACACCCGCGAGCCCGAGGGTTGGACGCTGGAGAAGCCGCTGTTCGCCACGCCCACCATCGTCCTCTTCGAGAATGGCAAGGAGGTCTCGCGCTACACCGGCTACAACGGCGACAAGGCGCGCTTCTGGCAGTGGCTCGGCTTCCGCCTGCTCACCGAAGAGCAGCGTCGTATCGCCTTCGAGAGCGGCACCGAGCGGCCGTTCACCGGCTCGCATCTCGACGAAACCCGGCCCGGCACCTTCGTCGATCCGATCACCGGCGCAGCCCTCTTCCGCACCGACACCAAATTCGAGAGCGGCACCGGCTGGCCCAGTTTCTTCCAGCCGCTGCCGGGCGCCGTGACCTACCACGGTGACCTCAGCCTCGCCGGCGTGATGACGGAAGTGCGCAGCGCCAGCTCGGGCATCCATCTGGGGCACGTCTTCCACGACGGCCCACCGCCGACCGGCAAGCGCTACTGCATCAACGGCAACGTGCTGAAGTTCGTGCCCGACGAGGACGTGGCCACCGAGACGACGACCATGGGTGAGCCTGTGACAGGCGTTTGAAACACCGGGGGTTACGGCGCTCCGGGCCCGGTGCTAGGATCGGGCCCAAGTTGTTGTTCCCAAAGAGAAAAACAGCGCCTCGCACCGCCGCGGCGCTGTTTTCTTTTCACCGACCGGAGTTTCCATGAGCCTCGCCGCCCGCCTTCATCCGCTTCGCGCCCACGCCGGCCACGTCCGCACCACCGGCCTCGCCGACGACGTGATCGAGCGCTTCGGCGCCACGCACCCGCAGCTCGGGGCCGCGATCGACGCGGCGCTGGAGGCCTTCGAAGCCATCAAGGCCGAGTTCCCGGAGCTGCTGGATCTCGACGAGGCCGAGCAGATGCGCATCGCGCAGGCGGGCTTCCTGAACTTCTACCCGGACGACGCGGTGAACCCGTACATCGCCATCGCCGCCCGCGGCCCGTGGGTCGTCACCCTGAAGGGCGCGGTGGTCTACGACTGCGGCGGCTACGGCATGCTCGGCTTCGGCCACACGCCCTTCGCCGTGCTCTCGGCCATGGCCAAGCCGCAGGTGATGGCCAACATCATGACGCCCAGCCTCTCGCACCTGCGCCTCGATCGCGCGCTGCGCGCCGAGATCGGCCACACGCGCGGCGGCTGCCCCTACACGAAGTTCCTGGCGCTGAACTCGGGCTCGGAGTCGGTGTCGCTCGCCGGCCGCATCGCCGACGTCAACACCAAGCTCCACACCGACGCAGGCGGCCGCCACGCCGGCAAGCGCGTGAAGCGCCTCGCGGTGAAGGGCGCCTTCCACGGCCGCACCGAACTGCCGGCGCTGTATTCGGATTCCAGCCGCAAGACCTACGCCCAGCACCTCGCCAGCCACAAGCACCACGCCGACCAGCTGATCACCATCGAGCCCTACTCGATCGACGCGCTGCGCCAGGCTTTCGCCGATGCCGAAGCCAATGGCTGGTATTTCGAGGCCATGTTCCTCGAGCCGGTGATGGGCGAAGGCGATCCGGGCCGCGCCCTGCCGCCGGCGTTCTACGCCGAGGCCCGCCGCCTGACCAAGGAGCACGGCACCCTGCTGCTGGTGGACAGCATCCAGGCCGGCCTGCGCGCCCACGGCGTGCTCTCGATCGTCGACTACCCGGGCTTCGAAGGCCTCGAGGCGCCGGACATGGAGACCTACTCGAAGGCGCTCAACGCCGCGCAGTTCCCGATGTCCATCCTCGCCGTCGGCGAGCGCGCGGCGGGCCTCTACCGCCGCGGCACGTACGGCAACACCATGACCGCGAACCCCCGTGCGATGGACACGGCCGCCGCGACGCTGGGCCTGCTCACGCCGGAGCTGCGCGCCAACATCCGCGCCCGGGGCGCGGAGTTCCTCGCCAAGCTCGAAGCGCTGAAGGCGGAGTTGCCCCACGGCACCATCACCAAGGTCCAGGGCACCGGGCTGCTGTTCTCCTGCGAGATCGCCACGCACTTCAAGTGCTATGGCACCACGAGCACCGAGGAGTTCATCCGCGAGAAGGGCGTCAACGTCATCCACGGCGGCGTCAACTCGCTGCGCTTCACCCCGGTGTTCGCGATCTCCAGCGCGGAGGCCGACCTGATCGTCGACGCCGTCCGCCAGGCCCTGCTGCACGGGCCGCGACTCGCCGAAGCCGAAGCCGCCTGACCACGACCTCGCGCCAAGGGGCGTGACGCAAGACGCGGATCGACCCACTGCAACGCCCCGCCCCCGCGGGGCGTCTTGCTTTCGGAGCAGGACGGTTCATCATCACGGCCAACCGCATCCCGGGAACCTGAATGCCGCCAGCGCTCCGCCACGGATGGGCCTTGGGCGCCCTGCTTGTCGCCGTGCAGGCGGCCGCCGTGGCGCCTTCCGCCGCACCCCAGAACGCCGCATCGCCCGATCCCGCCGCATTCGACGCGGCGTTCGCGCGTGCGCTGAAGGAAGGGATGGGCACCACCCCCGCGGAGGGCGAACGGGCGGTCGCAGCGCTGGAAACGGCGCTCCCGCCGAACGACCCCATGCGACGTCGTCGCTTCGAGGCCGTGGCCTGCTCCGCCGTACAACGTGATCGCGCTGCCGCGACGGCCAAGGCCGAACGCCTGCTCGCGACCGAACAGGCCCAGGCGGCGCCGGATGCCGTCAACTTGGCCCTGCTCTACTTCTGCCGCGCCAACCTGTGGCCGACCAGTGCGTTGCCCAAGATCCTCGCCGACTACGATGCATCGGTCGAGGCGGCGGCCAAGGCGGGCGACAAACTCCTTTATGGCCAGATGCTGTCCGCCCGCTCGGCCGTCCATTCGCTCGACGGCGAGTTCGCCAAGTCGCTCGTCGACGCCCTCGCGGCCCAGCGCGAGCTCGAGGCCTCCGGTGATCGCTTCGCCATCGCCGCCAACCTGCAGAACGTGGGCATCGCGTTCCGCCGGATGGGTGAACATGAGCGCGGCCGCGACTACCTGGCGCGAAGCCTCGAGGACCCGGAGATCGAGTCCCGCTGGTCGTACTCGCTGGTCGGCCTGCTGCAACTGGCCTACCTGTATGAGGAGACCGGCCGCTACGACGAGTCGAGGCGCATGCTTCGGCGCGCCATCGAGGTCTGCACGGCCAACGACAGCGTCGCCGATTGCGGCTATGCCCGATTGGCGCTCGCCAGCGTCGAGGCGAACGACGGCGGCACACGGAAGGCCATCGCCTTGCTGGACCAGGCCGAAGCCGACTTCAAGGCATCGGGCGACCCCGGCGATCCGACGATGGCTGCGTTCATTCGAGGGCAGGCGCTCGCCCGCCTCGGCCACGACGCGGAGGCACTGGCGCTGCTCAACCAAGCCGTCGCCCGATGGACCACCGAGAGCAACGACCGCTACCTCGCGCTGGTGCTGCCTGAGCGCGCGAGCCTGTTCGAGCGCCTCGGCCGCGAAGCCGACGCCCTTGCCGACCTGCGCCGCTTCATCGACGCGCAAGCCCGCGACGACCAGCAACGCGCCGAACAGCGCACCGAGTTCATGCGCGAGGAGTTCGACGCCAATCGCCGGGAGTTGGAAAACGCCGAACTGAAGGCGCGGGAAGCCCTGCGCCTGAAGGAGATCGAAGGGCTGAACACCGCTCGGCGATGGCAGTGGACCGCCATGGCCCTCGGTGGCGTGCTGCTCCTTGTGGTCGCGGCTTTCGCAGTGCGCCAGGTGGCCAAGGCCCGCCGCCTTCGCCTGCTCGCGATGACCGACCCGCTCACCGGCTTGGCGAATCGGCGGCATACGGATTACCGCGGCAGCGAAGCCTTCAAGATGGCCCGCCTCACCGGCCAGCCGTTCTGCGTGCTCGCCATCGATATCGACCACTTCAAGCGCGTGAACGACACGCACGGCCATGCGGTGGGCGATATCGTCTTGCAGCGCGTGGGCCGCGAATGCCAGCGCACGCTGCGCAAGCTCGACCTGATGGGTCGCATCGGCGGCGAGGAATTCACCGGCCTGCTTCCCGAAACGGACGAGCCCGCGGCCCGCCTGGTTGCCGAACGCCTTCGCATCGGCGTCGAGGAATTGGATCTCGACGATGTGGTGCAGGGCCTGCGCGTGACCATTTCCATCGGCGTGGCGCAGATGCGCGATGCGGATCCGGATTTCGCCAGTGTGCTGGCCCGCGCCGATGCGGCGATGTATCGGGCCAAGCAGGGCGGCCGGAACCGCGTGGTTTCAGACGAAACGGCTTGACACCGCCTTGACAAAGGCAACGGCGGCGGGTTCAAGTGGGGTCATGCGCCACGACCTGCTCACGCTCACCGTCACGACGACCGCCCTCGGCGGCGTTATCGGTATTCGCGTGCCGGTCGCGGGTGTCACCACCACGACCGGCACCTCGAAAGGGCCGGGGTGGCCGAACTGATCCACCACCCCGCGCCGGTCACGGACGCGGGGTTTCCCATCCAAGACCGGCCTCCTCCCAGGAGTCGCCTTCATGGATGCCGCCCCTCTCGCTGATGCCCCCGCCGACGCCCACTGGTCGGCGACGCTTGCGCCCGATGCCCACAAATTCGGCGGCGCCGCGCTCTCCGACGCCGCGGGTTTCCGGCGCGCCGCGGCGCTGCTGAAGGCCGGCGCACCGCGCCCACAGCTCGCCATCGTCTCGGCCACGTTCGGCACGACCGATCGGCTCGTCGCCGCGCTGAAGAGCGCGCAAGCCGGCCGCGACCACGCCGACCTGCCTTTCCTGCTCGCCGCGCATCGCGGCCTGCTGGCTCCCTTGGGCTTGCCCGGCGACCTGCTGGACACCGATTTCGCCGAACTCGAAGCGGATCTCGCCCACCTGCGCGCCGGCAAGCCGGATGCCGGACAGGCCGCACGCATCAGCGGCGCCGGGGAAGTGTGGTCGAGCCGGTTGCTTGCTGCCGTGCTGGGGCGCGACTGGGCTTGGCTCGATGCGCGCTCGGCACTGGTGGTGACGCACGGCGAGCTCGGCGCACGACTCGACGAATCCGCCACGAGCGCCGCCCTCGCGGCCTGGCGGCGTGCGCATCCGCAAGCCAACCTCGTCGCCACCGGCTTCCTGGCACGACTCGCCGACGGCACCGCGACCACGCTGGGCCGCAATGGCAGCGATTACTCGGCGGCGCTGTTCTCGGCGCTCTTCAAGGCCCGCGAGCTGACGATCTGGAAGGAAGTGGACGGCCTGATGTCGGCCGACCCCCGGTTGGAACCGGAGGCCGTGGTGCTGCCCGAGCTGAGCTACGCGGAAGCGATGGAACTCGCCTATTTCGGCACCAAGGCCCTGCATCCGCAGTCGCTGGCGCCCGCCATGGCCGCGGGCATCGCACTGAACGTGCGGGACGTTCGCCAGCCGGAGAAGCCCGGCACGCGCGTGGTCGCCCACCCCGCACCGTCGTCGAACCCGGTGAAGGGGCTCTCCCTGGTGCGCGGCCTCGCGGCCCTCGAACTCCAGGGCTCCGGCTTGATGGGCGTCCCGGGAAGCGCCGAGCGCTTCTTCGCCGCGCTGCATCGCGCCGGCGTGTCGGTCGTGATGATCACCCAGGCCTCGAGCGAGCACTCCATCTGCGCGCTCGTGCGCCGCGAACAGGCCGAGGCCGGCCTCGCCGCCGCGCGTACCGAGTTCGCCGAGGAGATCACGGGCGGCCACGTTCAGGGCATCGCACTGGAGCACGACCTCGCCGTCCTCGCCGCCGTCGGCGACGGCATGATCGGCACGCCCGGCATCGTGGCGAGGCTCTCCGGCGCCATCGCCAAGGCCGGCATCAGCCTGCGCGCCATCGCCCAGGGTTCGAGCGAGCGCAACGTCTCGCTGGCGATCCGCGAGGCCGACGCCGAACGCGCGCTGCGCGTGGCGCACACGGCCTTCTGGCTCAGCGCGCAGACGGTGTCGATCGGACTGATCGGCCCGGGCAACGTCGGCGGCGCCCTGCTTCGGCAGATCCTCGAAGCGCAGCCGCGCCTGAAGCGCGAGCGCCAGCTCGACCTGCGGATCCGCGCGGTGGCGAACTCGCGGAAGATGCTGCGCTCCGACACCACGCTGGCCTCGCTCGACCTCGAACGCGGCGAGCCGCTCGACCTCGACGCCTTCGCGAAGCACGTCAAGAGCGAGCACATCCCGCACGCGCTGATCGTCGACTGCTCGGGGCGCGCCGACATGGCCGAGCGCTACGAGGGCTGGCTGGCTCAGGGCATCCACGTGGTCACGCCCTCGAAGCATGCCGGCAGCGGTGATGCCGGGCGACTGGCCGCGCTGCATCGCGCCGGCGCGAAGTCCGGCGCGCGCTTCCGCTACGAGGCCACCGTCGGCGCCGGCCTGCCGGTGGTGATGACCCTGCGCAACCTGATCGACACCGGCGACGTGCCGCGCCGTATCGCCGGCTTGTTCTCCGGCACGCTCGCTTGGCTGTTCAACCACTACGACGGCTCGCGGCCGTTCTCCGAGCTGCTGGCCGAAGCCCGTGCCGCGGGCTACACCGAACCCGACCCGCGCGACGACCTCAGCGGCACCGACGTGGCCCGCAAGGCCGTGATCCTCGCCCGCGAAGCCGGCTGGCCGCTGTCCCTCGACGAGGTCGAAGTCGAGAACCTCGTTCCCCAGCCGCTTCGCGACGTGCCGCTGCCGGAGTTCCTTCAGCGCCTTGGCGAATTCGACGCACCGATGGCCGAACGTCTGGCGTCGGCGAAGGCGCAAGGCCAAGTGCTGCGCTACCTCGCCGAGGTGGACGCCAGCGGCACCGCCACCGTCGCGCTGCGTGCCGTCGAGGCCACGCATCCGGCGGCCTCGGCGCAGGGCACCGACAACCTGTTCGCCTTCCACACGGCGCGGTACCACACGCGTCCGCTGGTGGTGAAAGGGCCGGGCGCCGGCCCGGACGTGACGGCCGCGGGCGTGTTCGGCGACATCCTGGCCATCGCCGCGCACCTCGGGGCGAAGCTGTGAGTCGTCGCGAAGCGACGGCCTTCGCTCCGGCGAGCAGTGCGAACCTCGGCCCCGGCTTCGACCTGTTGGGGCACAGCCTCGAGGGCTGGCGCGACCATGCGACGGTCCGGCGCATCGACGCCCCGGAAGTGCGCATCGAGGGCATCGAAGGCGTGGTCACTTCGCTGCCGGCGCGCGCCGAGGACAACACGGCGGGCGCCGCGCTGATCGCGATGCGCGATACGTTGCGGCTGCCCTTCGGATTCTCGGTGCGACTTCGAAAAGGCATCCCGCTCGGCTCCGGGCTCGGTGGCTCGGCGGCGTCCGCCGTGGCCGCCGTGGTCGCCGCGAACGCCCTGCTCGACGCACCGCTGCCCGCGGAGGCGCTCTACCCCTTCGCACTGGACGGCGAAGCCGTGGCCAGCGGCAGCCGCCACGGCGACAACATCGCCCCCGCGCTGCTCGGCGGCCTCGTCGCCGCCTTCGACCCCGCGCGCGCGCCGCCGGTGCGGCTGAAGGCACCGAACTGGCTGTTTACCGCCGTGGTGCACCCGGCTGTCGTGCTGGAAACGCGCGTCGCACGCGCCGCCCTCGCCGAGCCCTACCCGATCCAGAACATCGTCAAGCAGACGCACCATCTCGCCGCGCTGCTGCTCGGCCTCGAACGGAGCGATGAGGCGCTGGTCCGCCAAGGGCTCGACGATGTGCTCGTGGAACCGCGACGCGCCGCGCTGATCCCCGGCTTCGCCGCGGTGAAGCGCGCAGCGCTGGACGCCGGCGCGCTCGGCAGCAGCATCTCCGGGGCCGGCCCCAGCGTGTTCGGCTGGTTCCGCGGTCGTTCGGCCGCCGAAGCCGGTGGCGCCGCCATGCAGCGCGCCTTCGGCGAGGCCGGCCTCGCCACCTCCCTTCTCGTGTCCCCCGTGGCCGGACCCGCCGCGGGCCTTGTCGATTCCCAGGACTGACCGATGCGTTTCGTTTCCACCCGCGGAGCCTCACCCGCCCTGCCCTTCGGCGCCGCACTCGGCGCCGGCCTCGCCCCCGATGGCGGCCTCTACGTGCCTGAGCGCCTGCCGCGCCTCGATGCCCGGGACGTCGAGGCGATTCCCGATGGGCGCCTCGCCGACACGCTGGCCGCGCTGCTGCGGCCGCTCCTTGGCAACGACCCGCTCGCCGCGCGCCTCGACGCGCTGTGCGCGGAGGCGGCGAGCTTCGAGGTGCCGCTTGTTCCGCTGAGCGGCAGCGGCGACCACCTGCTGGAGCTGTTCCACGGCCCCACGGCCGCGTTCAAGGACCTCGCGGCGCGCTTCCTCGCCGCCTCGTTGTCGGCGCTGCGCGCGCCGGACGCACCAGTGCAGACCGTCCTCGTCGCTACCTCGGGCGATACGGGGGCCGCGGTCGGCGCGGCCTTCCACGGCCGCGAGGGCTTCCGCGTGCTGATCCTCTACCCGGACGGCAAGGTCTCGCCGGCGCAGGCGCATTCGCTCGGTGCCTTCGGCGGCAACGTGCGCGCGCTGCGCGTGGCGGGCAGCTTCGACGACTGCCAGCGCCTCGCGAAGCAGGCGCTGGGCGACGCCGCCTTGCGTGCCGAGGTGCCGTTGCTCACCGCGAACTCGATCAGCCTCGGCCGCCTGCTGCCGCAGATGGGCTACTACGCCATGCACGCGCTGCGCTTCCAGCGCCGCCACGGCCGTCCACTGGGCTTCATCGTGCCGAGCGGCAATCTGGGCAATGCCGTGGCCGCACTGATCGCCCGTGCGATGGGCCTGCCGATCGGCGAGGTCGTGCTGGCGACGAATGCGAACCCGACGCTCTCGGCGTTCTTCGACGGCGCGCCCTACCGCGGCCGCGATGCGATCCCGACACTGGCGAACGCGATGGACGTCGGTGCACCGAGCAATGTCGAGCGCCTGTTCTGGCTGGCCGGCGGCGACGAAGCCGCGGCGCGCGCGCTGATCCGCGTGCAGCGCGTCGACGACGCGCGCATCCGCGCGACGGTGGCCGCGGCGGAGGCCCGGCACGGCATCGCGCCCTGCCCGCACACGGCCTGCGGCCTCGCCGTGCTCGAAGACCTTCGCGCGGCCGGCGACAGCCGCGACTGGGCCGTCGCCGCCACGGCACACGCCAGCAAGTTCCTTGATGTCGTCGGCCCGCTGCTGTCGAGCGCGCCCGCGGTGCCGGCCGCGTTCGCCGCCTTGCTGGCGCAACCGGCGAAGGCCGACGCGATGGCCGTCGACGGCGACGCGCTGGCGGCGATTCTTCGCGCGGAGTGGTCGGCGCCCTGAGGCACACTCGGGCGCCCTCTCCCACGCCCGTCCTGCCATGTCCTACATCCGCTGCCTGCGCGGCCTTGCTTCGGGAATCGAGTACTCCGCTGATGTGCCGATGAATCTCGACCCGGCCGATGGCCGGCCGGTCGAGATGGTGCTCGACCTCGAGCGCCTCGCCCGCGAGAAACCCAAGGCCGCGTGGTACGACCCGACGCGCAAGGACCTGTGGCGCTTCGGCGGCCTGCTCGCCCTCGACATCACCGATCCGCGCGATGCCGCGCACATCGTCGCGCTCGGCGAAGGCCACACGCCCGAACTCGACTACCGCGAGCACGCCGTCGCGAAGGCGGCGGGACTCTCGCTGTGGCTGAAGGACGAAGGCCAGCATTGGCCCGGCTTCGGCGGCAACCCGACGCGCAGCTTCAAGGACCGCGGCATGGCCATGGCCGTCGCGCAGGCGCGTCGTCTCGGCCTCAAGCGCCTCGCCGTACCCACGCAGGGCAATGCCGGCGACGCGCTGGTGCGCTATGCGCTCGCGGGCGGCCTCGATGTCGTCGTGGCGATGCCCGAAGACACGCCGCTGCCGATCATGGGCAGCGTGGCCGTGGCGGCGAAGAAACACCCGGGCCGCGTCACACTCGAACTGGTCGGCCCGACCATCCGCGAGGCCGGTGCGTTCCTCAAGGAGCACTACATCCCGCAGGGCTGGTTCTCGGTCGCCACGTTCCAGGAACCGGGCTGGCGCATCGAGGGCAAGAAGACCCTCGGCCTCGAGATGGCGGAACCCAAGGACAGCGGCACGCGCTGGTCGCTGCCCGATGCGGTGATTTACCCCACGGGCGGCGGCACCGGCGTGCTCGGCATGTGGAAGGCGTGGGACGAGCTGGAAGCCCTCGGCCTGATCGATTCGCACCGACCGCGCATGTACTGCGTACAGAGCGAATCGACGACCCCGCTGGTGCGGGCATTCGACGCGGGCGCCGACGACACCACCGCCCTGCCCGCCGGCAAGACGATCTCGACGGGACTGAACGTGCCCGGCGGCGTCGGGCATTTCCGCGTGCTGCAGATCATCCGCGCGAGCCACGGCGCGGCGATCGCCGTCTCGGAAGCCGACACCGCCGCGGAACTGCAGCGCGTCTGGCGCGAGCGCCAGCACTGGATCAGCCCGGAAGGCGCGGCCTGCCTCGCGGCCCTGCCTCAGTTGCTCGACCGCGGTCTGCTGAAGCGCGGCGAGCGCGTGGTCGCCGTCAACACGGGGTCACTGGAGAAGTACCTCTCCGACCTGCGCGGGATCCTCGGCGCCTGAGCGGCGGCGTTCGAACAGCACCCAAGCCAGCGTCAGCCCGCCGAGCAGCCAGCAGTAGTGCAGGCTGCCGGCGAGGTCGAGCGGCGAGACACCGCCCAGCGAGGCCGCCAGCAGGATCTGCGCGCCCCAAGGCAACAGGCTCTGGGTGACGCAGGCGAAGATGTCGAGCAGGCTCGCGGCGCGGGCCGGCGCGACGCCGTGCTCCTCGGCGATGTCCTTGGCGATTGGGCCCGAGAGCAGGATGGCGACGGTGTTGTTGGCGAGCAGCGCATCGCTGCCGGCGACGAGCCCGGCGATGCCGAGCTGGCCCACGCGCGGCCCCTTGCGGCCACGCGCCAAGGCCTCGATGCGGGCCACGAACCACGCAAAGCCTCCGTCGGCGCGGATCAGCGCGCCCAAGCCCGCCACGAACAGCGAGACCAGTACGGTGTCGGTCACCGACAGGAAGCCCGTGTGGACGTCGCCGGTGAAGCCGAGCAGGCCGTAGTCGGCGAACGCGAGGCCGAAGGCACCGGCCAGCACCACGCCCAGTGCGAGCACCGCCAGCACATTCACGCCGAGCACCGCCAGCACGAGAACGGCCAGATAGGGCAGCGCCAGCCACGCGCTCGGAGGATCGGCGGGCGGCACGGGCTGTGCGTCGCCGGCGAAGGCCAGCAGCACCAGTGTGCCCAGCGCGGCGGGCACGGCGAACTTCAGGTTCTCGAGGAACTTCGCGCGCATCGTCGTGCCCTGCGTGCGCGCTGCGGCAATGGCGGTGTCCGAGATCACCGAGAGGTTGTCGCCGCAGGTCGCGCCACTCAGCACGGCGCCCAGCACCAGGGCCTTGTCGAGCGAGGCGGCATCGGCGAGGCCCAGCGCGATCGGCGCGACGGCGGCGATCGTGCCCATCGAGGTGCCCAAGGCCAGCGCGATGGCCGTCGCCAGCAGGAAGATGCCCGGCAGGATCAGGGCCGCCGGGATCACCGAGAGCCCCAGCGCGACCACCGCCTCCACGCCGCCGGTGGCGCGGCTCACCGCGGTGAAGGCGCCGGACAGCAGGAAGATCAGCAGCATCAGCTGCACGTCCTTGTCGCCCATGCCAGACAGGAGGCGGTCGAAGGCCGGCGCGCCGCGGCGATGCGCCAACCACAAGGCCAGCGCGAGGGCTGGCACGAGGGCCACCGCGGCGGGCAGCTGGTAGAACGCGTTCGCTTCGCCCAAGGCGGTCAGCGTGAAGCCGACGCCGCAGAACAAGGCGATGAACAGCAGCAGGGGCGAGAGGGCGAGGAACGACGGCGGCGAGGCCGGGGTAGCGGGCGAGGACACGGAGGCTCCGGAGAAAAAACGAAGCCTCGGCCGCCACGCGGTCCGGGGGAGGGTTCGGGCGACGGCCGGGCTTCGAAACGGGTTCGATGCGCGCGTCGACGAGGAAGCCCCATAGGCGGGGCGGTCAACACACGGCGAGAGCGCTTATTCCACCTTCGCGATGTGTCGCGGGCAAAGGCCAGCGGCCCATGCCCTTATGCCATCCGGCAATCAGGTAGCCTGCAGCGCCGCCCAGTAGCCCCACAGCAGTTGGGCCGAAAGCACCAACAGCAGGATCCATGTGCCCAGCGTGCCCCAGAAGCGCCCGAAGCTGGTGCCGGCGGAACCCGAAAGGCCGACCGCGTGGAGCACGCGGGCCAGAACGAGGCCGGCGCCGCAGGCATGCACGAACACCACGCCGGCGCCATTGTTCTCGGCCACCAGGAGCATCACCAGCATCAGCGGCACGTACTCGATGGCGTTCGCTTGGGCACGGATGGCCCGGGCGAGTCCAGCATCGCCGCCGTCGCCGATGCCCACCTTCAATCGACGGCGGAGGCCGACGATCCGGAACGACAAGACGAGGATGAGTAGCGCACACAGGGCGGCGTAGAAGCCGGTGATCATCAGAGCAGTCCTTCCTTCCAAGGGCCAGTGATGGCGACGGTGAAGCCCGGCGTGTAGACGTTGACGAACAGCCAGCGGCCGTCCGGGGAAAAACAGGCGCCGGCGAACTCGCTGTTGGAGTAGTCGCCGGTGAGCCCGTGGAAATTGTCGTAGATGCCGTTGTTCTCGGCGAACTGGAAGATGCCGCCCTCCGGCGTCAGCCCGAACAGCGATTGCGCCTCCTTGCGGTAGCTGTCCTGGCAGAGGACCAGGCCGCCGCGCGGCGACATCGCGAGGTTGTCCGGGTAGTAGAGGGTTTCCTGTGCCGGCGATTCGAAGACCAGCTGCAACTCGGCGGCCTTGGCGTCGTAGGCCCAGACCTGGCCAGCTCCCGCGTCGCCACCGCTGGTCGAAGTGAAATAGATGGTGTCCCCCTGCGCGTAGCAGCCTTCGAGGCGGATGAAGGCGCTGGCACCATTCGCCAAACCCTCGCGCACGTTGCCGTCGGTGCCGCCTTCCGGGCCCACGCCGCGTTCCGGATGCTCGATGCGCACCCACGAGGCCTTGAATCGATCCCCCGTGCGATGCCCTCGGCGCAGGTCGCTAGCCCCTTCGGCCTTGAGCATCCACAGCGTGCCGCCACGAGCCAACTCGCCCTTGACCGTGGGAACGAACCGATAGAAGCCCGCGAACGGATCGGCATCCTCGGTCAGGAACACGTCGCCGCTGGCCACATGCACGGCGGCGGCTTCGTGGACGCGCTGGCCCATCGCGACCAGCGGCTCGGCGTTCGAAGCCCGATCGAAGGGCACGTCGAAAACGAAACCGTGGGCGTGCTTCAGGTCGACCACACGCTCATCGAAGACCGCGCGTCCCGGATCGAGGACCTCTTCCTCGCAGGACAGCCAGCTGCGCCAGGGCGTGATGCCGCCCGAGCAGTTGCGCAGCGTGCCCGAAAGCGATGCACGGGATTCCAGCAATTCGCCCTTGTCGGCATCGAAGACCATCGTGGTCGTGCCGCCGTCGACGTCCGGGTCGTAGGTCATCGACGCGTCGGCGAACGTGCCGCGCTCACCATCGCACTCGTGGTTGCGCACCAGCGTCAGCCGCGAACCGTCCGCATGCACGATGCCCATGCCGTCGTGGTGCGAAGGCGTCGGCCGGCCATCGCTCATCGGCGTGGTCGACCAGCCGAAGCTGCGGTAGCTGAAGCCGGCCGGCAGCTTCAGCAGCGGCAGGCCGGTCGTGGCGTCAGCGACCGGCGAAAGCGGACCGAAGCCGGCGATACGCCCCGCCGGCAGGCCCGCATGGGCCAGCAGCCGGCCGAACGGCGAGAGTCCCAGCGCGGCGGCGCCGACGGTGGACGCGGAGAGCGCGAGGAAGCGACGGCGGGCAAGGACGGGGTCAGGACGCATGGTGCGAGGCTCGAGGAGGCGGGGACCGCCAGTGGATCAGGGTTCGATGACGATCGACGTGGCAAGGATCTGCCACTCGCGGCCGGCCTCGACGCCGCCGCCGCTCTCGTCGTTGTAGTGCTGGGCCTGCTCGGCGCTGAGTTCGACCGGCTTGAGTTCGCCGAACACCACGGCGGTGCCGCTCGCGTCCTTCGGCAGGAAGAACTCATGGCCGGTCTTGACGCGGATGCCGGTGCCGCCGGCATCGAGCATCACCCAGCAGCCCTTGGCCTGGCAGACCTGGGTGATGCGTCCGCTGAACTTCATCGAGTGGCCGCTGTGCTGCTCGGCGTGGGCCAGAAGTGCCGTCACCGGCATCGCGTCACCCTCGGGCATCGGCTGGCCGTAGGCGCCGGCGAAGGCGAGCGGCGCGGCGGTGATCGAAAGCAGGAAGGCGGCGGCGAGACGGAATGCGGTCGTGCGCATGGCGAAGTCCTCGGTGGGAAGGCAATCAGTGCGGCAAGGGTTCGCCGACGAGCACCGCGAGCTCGTCGCGGGTGCCGTAGCGGCCCTTGTCATCGCGCGCCACGCGCGCCATCGCGCAGCCGTGGTCGTGGGTGAAGTACAGGCGCACGTCGCGCTTCAACATGTCGTCGAGGAAGCCGCGCTTCTCGTCGATCAGCGTCTCGGGCGAGCGGTCGTAGCCCATGGTCACCGGCAGGTGCACCCAGGGCCGGCCGGGGATGAGGTCGGCGCAGAACACGACACCGCCCTGCCCGCCTTCGCCGACGATCTCGGCCAGCATCAGGCCCGGCGTGTGGCCATCGCTGTGGTGGAAGCGCACGGCGGCACCCAGCGCGCGGCTGTACTCGCCCTCGACCACTTCGAGGCGGCCGGTGGCTTCGAGAAGGGCGCCGAGTTCCGGGATGAAGCTGGCGCGGTCGCGCGGATGCGGCGCCTTCGCCCGCGCCCAGTGGGCGGCGCCGACGATGAAGATGGCATTCGGGAACAGCAGCCGAGCCGGCTGCCCTTCGGACCAAGGCGCGAGCAGGCCGCCCGCATGGTCGAAGTGCAGGTGCGAGAGCACGACGACGTCGACGTCCTCATGCGACACACCGGCCTCGGCCAGCGAATCCAGCAGCACGTGCTGCGGCTCCACCACGCCGAAACGCTCCCGCATCTTCGGCTCGAAGAAGGCGCCGATGCCGGTTTCGAACAGCACGGTCTTGCCGCCAAGGCCCTTGGCCAGCAGCGCACGGCAGGCGAGCGGGATGCGGTGCTGCTCGTCAGGAGCGATCCACTGCGACCACATCGCCCGCGGCACGTTGCCGAACATCGCGCCACCGTCGAGGCGCTGCGAGTTGCCAAGGATCGACCACAGCCGGATGTCGTTCGTCGCGCTCACCGGAAGATGCCCCCGTCCTGCGTGCTGCCCTTGCCGACGGTCTTCCAGCGCGGGTCGGCGCCGGCTTCGACGTCGCCATCCGTGAGGTCCCAGGTGACGACCTGCATGTTGCCCCAGCTGCGCGGCTCCTCCCGGATGACATGGCCACGGGCCTCGAGGCCGGCACGCAGTTCGGGCGACAGCGCGTCCTTCTCGATCGAGACTTCGTCCGGCAGGTACTGGTGGTGCACCCGCGGCTCGGCGGCCGTCTCGAGCGCCGACTTGCCGGCGTCCAGCGCCAGCACGCCCTGGATCACCATGCTGATGATGCGGCTGCCGCCCGGCGTGCCGAGCACGGCGACCTGGTCCTCGCCGAGCACGATCGTCGGCGTCATCGACGACAGCGGGCGCTTGCCCGGCGCGATGGCGTTGGCGTCGTCGCCGACCAGGCCGAAGGCATTCGGCACGCCCGCCTTCACCGAGAAGTCGTCCATCTCGTTGTTCAGCAGGAACCCGGTACCCGGGATCACCATCGCGTTGCCGTACGGGAGGTTCACCGTCTGCGTGACCGAGGCGATGTTGCCGTCGGCGTCGACGATGGAGAAATGTGTGGTGTCCGGACGTTCGAGCGCCGTGACGCCCGGCAGCATCGCGCTCGGCGTGGCCTTCGTCGGGTGGATGCCAGCGCGCAGCCCCGCGGCATAGGCGGGATCCGTCAGCAGTTCGGTCGGGACGTCGACGAAATCCGGATCACCGAGGAACACGGCACGGTCGCGGTAGGCGCGGCGCATCGCTTCGATACGCAGGTGCAGGCGGTCGAGCTCGCTGCGCTTCGACCAGTCGTAGCCATCGAGGATCTGCAGGGTCTGGGCCAGCGCGATGCCGCCCGAGGACGGCGGCGGCGCGGTGACGACGGTCTTGCCGCGATGCTGGAACACCAGCGGCTCGCGCTCCACGACGCGGTACTGCGCGAGGTCCTCAAGCGTCCAGAGTCCGCCCGCCGTGCGCACGCCATCGACGAGACGCTGGGCGATCTCGCCGCGGTAGAAGCCGTCGAAACCCTCGCGCCCCAAGCGCTTCAGCACCTCGGCGTAGTCCGGATTGCGCATCCGGGTGCCGACGGCGGGGATCTTCCCGTCGACCAGCAGCAAGGGGGCGGCCCCCCGATCGGCGGCGAGCGCCGCTTCGCGCCAACCCATCATCGCGAGGTTCTTGTCGCCGAAGGTCCAGCCCTGCTCCGCCAGCGCCACGGCGGGCGCCAGCGCATCGGCCAGCGGCAGGCGACCGTAGGTCTTCGACACGTGGACGAGGGCCGCCGGCAGGCCGGGGATCGCCGCCGCGAGCGGACCGTCGATGGTCTGGCGGGGGCGCGGCTCACCCGTGGCCGGGTCGAGGAACATGTCGCGCGTGGCCGCCAACGGCGCGCGCTCGCGGCCGTCGACGAACACCACCTTGCCGTCGCTCGCCCGGCGCAGCAGGAAGAAGCCACCGCCACCGATGCCGGAGCTTTCAGGCTCGACGAGGCCGAGCGCCGCGCTCACCGCCACCGCGGCGTCGAAGGCGTTGCCGCCCTTGCGGAGCACGGCCATGCCGGCATCGGTGGCCTGCGCGTTGGCGCTGGCGATGGCCGCGCCGTCCGGGCGCAATCCCGCAGCCGCGGGCAGGTCGCGGGCGAAAGACGCCGGGGAAGACATGCCAGCCACCACGGCAAGGGCGGCGGCGATCAGCATCGGGCGGAACGACATCAGGCCATCTCCCGCTGCAGCGCTTCGAACTTCAACTGCAGCTCGGTCTTGGATTCAGGATGCGACGGATCGAGTTCAATGCACTCGACGGGGCAGACCACCATGCATTGCGGCTCATCGAAGTGACCGACGCATTCGGTGCACTTCGGCGGCGCGATCTCGTAGATCGTCTCGCCCTGGGAAATCGCACCGTTCGGGCACGCCGGGGCGCAGACGTCGCAGTTGATGCAGGTGTCGAGGATGCGCAGGGCCATCAGGCGGGCCTCGGCGGGCGACGGGCGCCCGCCGGGTGGACTCGGATTACTTCGCTTCGACGAAGCGGAACTCGGCGCCAGCCGAGAGCGCGGCCTGGCGCACGCGCGACTCGTCCTTCGTCTCGCCGATGAACAGCACGCGCGAACCCTTCAGCGCGGTGTCCTTGATGGACTCGTCTTCGAAGGCCTCGACGATCAGGTCGGCCATCATGGTGCTGTTCGGCGACGAGAAGCTGAGCATGTTGCCCGGCAGCACGCCGCGCTGCAGCGCGATGCGCACGTCGTTCATCATCCGCGAATAGGGGCCGTCCACTTCCGTCGGATCGGTGTTGGCCGGCAGGTAGTAGTTGAAGGTGCGCTCGGTGATGCCATCGGTGTTGTTGCCGATCACCGGGCCAAGGTAGGCCTTCCACGCGGCATCGTCGTTGGTCGTCGGCGCAGCCGGCATGACGAGCTCGGTTTCCGGCTTGGCGCCATCGTCTTCGTCATCCGCCGCACCCTGGCAGGCGGTCAGCGTGAGGGCGAGCGAGGCCGAAACGGCCATCAGGGCGAAACGGTTCATGGTGGTCTCCTTGGAAAGCGGGATCAGGGGGTGCGGAAGCGCGCCTCGAGGGCGCGCGCCACGACCGGGGGAACGAAGCCGGACACATCGCCGCCGAGGCGGGCGACCTCGCGGACGAGGGTCGAGGAAATGAAGCTGTGCTGCTCGGCCGGCGTGAGGAAGAGCGTCTCCGCCTCCGGGATGAGATGGCGATTCATGCTCGCCAGCTGGAACTCGTACTCGAAGTCCGACACCGCCCGCAGGCCGCGCAGCAGCACGCCGGCACCGCATTCGCGGACGAAGTTGGCCAGCAGGCCGTTGAAGGCGCGCACCTCGACGTTCGGATGGTGGGCGAGGGCGTCGCGGGCCAGGGCTTCACGCTGCTCGACCGGCATGATCGGATTCTTGCCGGTACTCCCGGCGACGCCGACGATCACCTTCTCGAAGATCGGCGCCGCGCGCGCCACGAGGTCGGCGTGGCCGTTCGTGATGGGATCGAAAGTGCCGGGATACAGGGCGATGCGGTGACGGGAAGACATGCCGGGCCACGGGTGCGGGACTCGTCGAGTGTAGCAACTCAGGCCTGCCCGACTTTGTAGAGCCCGGCCCTCACCTCGCGGGTGCTGACTTCGCGCGCGAGCGCCCAGCCGATTGGCACGGCAGGAACCCGATCGGCGGGGCTCTCGACGTACACCCAGGCGCGAGGAGCAAGGCGCGGCGCCAGGGCCGCGAGGGTGGCGGCCCAGAGCCCGGCGGCGAACGGCGGATCGACGAAAACCAGGTCCCATGGGCCGGCTTGCGTCGCCAGGAAATCCTCGGCCGCCGCCGCGTGGACACGCACGGGGGCGCCGCTCCCGTCCCGACCCAGTCGGGCCGCCGCGCTTCGCAGCGCCTCGACCGCCACGGGGGCGCGTTCCACCAGGTCGACCGAGGCGGCGCCGCGCGACGCCGCCTCGAACCCCAGCGCGCCGGTGCCCGCGAACAAATCGAGCACGCGAGCCCCGGCCACTTCGCCATGCAACCAGTTGAAGAGGGTCTCGCGAACGCGGTCCGACGTGGGCCGCAGTCCCGGCAATGCGGCGACAGGCAGCTTCGAGCCTCGCCATGCCCCGCCGATCAAGCGGACCTGGCCGGCGGCGGAGGCGGCGGCGATACGGGGCTTCATCGGGGCGTTCCAAGGGCGGGTGGTAAGCTCGGCCTCTATTTTGCGCGATGGCGCGCCTCCCCTGCGACGATGTTCGACTGGTTCAAGAAGAAACCCCAACCGGCGGCCGTGCCCGCGAGCCCTTCCGCGGAACCGCAGGCCGCCGAAGCCCGCACCGAACCCACCGCACCGACGATCCCGAGCCCGGAGCCCGTGCCCACCGGCTCCGCGCCGATCGAAGCCCCCCTCATCGAACCGGCCGCCACGGGCTGGTGGGGCAAGCTCCGGCAGAGCCGCTTCGCCACCGGCCTTCGCGGCCTGTTCTCGTCCAATCCCAAGCTGGACGATGCCCTCCTCGACGAAATTGAAACCGTGCTGCTCGGCGCCGACGTCGGCGTCACGGCGACGGAAACCCTGGTCGAAGACCTGCGCCGGCGCCTGCGCGCTCGGGAATTCGAGGACGCCCGCGCCCTGCAACGGCATCTTCGAGCGCAGCTGCTGGCGCTGCTGCGCCCGGTCGCACAGCCGCTGGTGATCGACGCCGCGCGGGCACCTTTCGTCATCCTCACTGTCGGCGTCAACGGCGTTGGCAAGACCACGACCATCGGCAAGCTCGCGCACCGCTTCCAGAAGGACGGCCTGAAGCTCGCCCTTGCGGCCGGCGACACGTTCCGCGCCGCCGCCGTCGAGCAGCTGAAGGTCTGGGGCGAGCGCAACGGCGTCACCGTGGTCGCCCAGGGGCAGAACGCCGACGCCGCGGCGGTGATCTTCGACGCGCTGCAAGCCGCGAAGTCCCGCAGCCTCGACCTGCTGATCGCCGACACCGCCGGCCGCCTGCACACGCAGCAGGGCTTGATGGCCGAACTTTCGAAGGTCTCGCGCGTGCTGGCAAAGCTCGACGAGAGCGCCCCGCATGAAGTGCTGATGGTGATCGACGGCACCACCGGCCAGAACGCCGTGAACCAGGTGCGCCAGTTCCTGGCCGCGGCGAAGGTCACCGGCCTCGTGGTCACCAAGCTCGACGGTAGCGCCAAGGGCGGCGTGGTGTTCGCCTTGGCCCGCGAGTTCGGGCTGCCGATCCGCTTCGTCGGCTTGGGCGAAACGATGGAAGACCTGCGCGTCTTCGATCCCGACGCCTTCGTCGATGCGCTGCTGCCCGAACTCGGCAGCGCGGAGCGCGGCGCCTCGTGAGCCCGGCTCCGGCCGACGCACCCGCGCCGTCGACTGCGCGCCGGCCGATGCGCCCGCTGCTCCGCCTCGGCTTGCGGATCGCCGGGATCGCCTTGGTGCTCGTGCTGGCCGCGGTGCTGTCCTCGCCGTGGTGGTTCGATGCGCGCCGCGTCACCGATCTCGCGCTCGCACAGGCGGACAGCGCCACCGGTTTGACGTGGGCTTGCGACGGTGAACCCGCACTCCGCTGGCGCCCAAAACCGTGGCTGTCCCTGCCGGGACTGACGGCGCGCGACGACGCAGGCCGCGCGGTGCTCGCGGTGGAACGGCTGGAGATCGCCGTGCCCTGGGCGACGCTGCGGGGTGAATCCCTGCAGGTCGACACCCTCCGGCTCGATGCGCCCGAGGTCGACCTCGACGCCGCCCTGGCGTGGTGGGACGCCCAGCCTGCGGGCGACGGCGCGGATCTCCCAAGGCTCCATGGCCTCACGGTCACGCGTGGACGCGTGCGCTGGAACGGCGGTGCGCTGCAGGAGCTCGAAGCCTCGCTGCCACGCCTCGCCCCCGGCGAGCCGATGGCCCTCTCGCTCCGCGGGCAGTGGGTCGGCGCACCGACCAACGATCCGACGCCGCTGACGTTCGCCTTGCAGTGGGACGCGAGGCCGATGACGGCGCCTTTGCGTTTCGAGGACCTGTCCCTACAACTGCAGGGCACCGGGCCGATCCCGACGATGGTGGCCCGAGGACGGCTGCAGGTCGTGCCGTGGGCGTTCGACGCCGTCGGCGAAATGGCCGCATGGCCTCCGGCCTGGCCTGCCCTGCCCCCACCCATTGCCAGCAGCCCGTCGCCGCTGGCGTTCACCCTCGAGCAGCGCGGCGCCTCCGCGTTGGCGGCGGAAACGCGCCTCAGCATCCAACGGGACTCGAACGCCGTCGACATCGAAGGCAGGCCGGAGGCGATGCTGGCCTGGCTCGACGACGCCAACGCCGCCACGCTGCCACCCCTGCGCCTCAACGCGGTGCTGCCGGACGTGTCGCTCGACGGCGTCCAACTGGAAGGTGTCACCGTCGAGCTGGACGAGGAGGCCACGCCCACCGGGGAAAGCCTCGACGTGCCGGGGAATCCGCAATGAGCCGCGAGACGTCTTCGGCGACGTTCGCTGCCCGCTTGCTCGCCTGGTTCGACCGCCACGGCCGCCACGACCTGCCCTGGCAGCACCCGCGCACGCCTTACCGCGTCTGGGTGAGCGAGGTCATGCTGCAACAGACGCAGGTGCAGACGGTCATCGGTTACTTCGATCGCTTCCTTGCCCGCTTCCCGGATCTGCCAGCGCTCGCCGGCGCCAGCGAAGACGAGGTGCTCGCGCTTTGGTCCGGGCTTGGCTACTACAGCCGGGCCCGCAACCTGCATCGCGCCGCGCAGGCTTGCGTCCTGCAGCACGGCGGCGTGCTGCCCGACGACATCGACACGCTCTCGTCGCTCCCCGGCATTGGCCGCAGCACAGCGGCGGCGATCCTCGCGCAGGCCCACGGGCAACGCCACGCGATCCTCGACGGCAACGTCAAGCGCGTGCTTTCGCGACTCCTCGGCGAGACGGAGTGGCCCGGCAAGTCGGCGGTCGAGCGCCGCCTGTGGTCTGCGGCCGAAGCCCGGCTGCCAGAGGCGCGCCTTGCGGACTACACGCAAGCGCTGATGGATTTCGGCGCGACGCACTGCACGGCGCGCAAGCCGCGCTGTGCCGACTGCCCGATGAAGAGCGATTGCCAGGCCCATGCCGGCGGCGACGTCGCGCGAATCCCAGCGCGAAAGCCGCCCAAGGCCACACCGACGCGCGCCGTGCGCCTACTGGTGCTCATCGACGATGACGGTCGGGTGCTACTGCAGCGGCGCAGGGGCAAGGGCGTCTGGGAAGGCCTATGGAGCCTCCCCGAGGCCGGCGACGACGAAGCAGCCCACGCACTCCGCGAGGCCTTCGGCGCCGACGAGGGCATTGGGCTGCCTCCGTTCATGCACGCTTTCAGCCACTACCGCCTGAAGGCTTCGCCGACCCTCCATCGGGTCCACGAAGTCCGTGGCGGCGTCTGGCGGACGACCGACGCCGCCTCCGACACCTCCGACCACCACCGATGGGTCCCCCGCGCCGACTTCGACGCCCTCGGCCTGCCACGACCGATCCGAACCCTTTTGGAGTCCCTGCCATGAGCCGTACCGTCCATTGCACCAAGCACGGCGCCGATGCCCCAGGGCTTGCGTTCGCCCCCTGGCCGGGCGCGCTAGGCAAGCGCATCTTCGAAACCATCGGCCAGCCGGCGTGGCAGGAATGGTTGGCGCACCAGACCATGCTGATCAACGAGAACCGGCTCTCGCCGATGGACCCCAAGCATCGCGCTTTCCTCGAAGCGGAGATGGAGAAATTCCTCTTCGGCGGCGGCGCGGAGAAGCCGGCGGGCTACGTGCCGCTCTCGGAGTGATCCCGGGCGACCGCTCTTGCGACGGGGAGGTCCGGCTGCTAAAGTCTCGGCTTCGCTTCGGCGACACGGCTAGGTAGCTCAGTTGGTAGAGCAGGGGATTGAAAATCCCCGTGTCGGGGGTTCGATTCCCTCCCTGGCCACCATA